>ORJL010822226.1_pt1 | contig 36045 bp, 31 predicted proteins | sample 1779941 | NCBI WGS metagenome assembly ORJL01 (sample SAMEA104232317, study PRJEB22302) | groundwater metagenome | biome: forest; feature: aquifer; material: groundwater | place: USA | collected 2011-08-07 | depth 5.8 m | reverse complement strand
GGTTTACCGCCCAAGGTGCTGAACATCTTTTCGTACTCAGCCTGAGCCAGCGGTGTTGCCATACCATCAGCCGCATTCAGCCGGGCCAGAGGACTTACCCGGTAGACGCCGCTATCCTTACCCTCAACCATCCCTTTCCAGCCGACCTTCTTCAGGAAAGGAAACTTCAGGTAGGACCATGGCTCGGTATGTTCCGCAATATAGTCCAGGTAGCTGGCCGGTTTGAACTTAGCAATCTCTTTCCCGTCTTCGTCCACGATGCGGATATCGCCGTCATAGAAGTTCACTTTGTTATTGCTGTCCACCATGCCCATGTAGTAGCTCTTCATCGTATAAATGTTACCCGTTATCAGCTCCAGGTACTGTTTGTTCGCCAGCACCACATCGTTGAATATCTTCAGGCTGAATTTGGCGAACTCTACTTCTGATTTAGCCTTAGCCTCGAAGTCCTTACGGTCTTCCTCGGTAATCGGCTTGCTCATCCCTCCAGGCAAACCGCAGACCGGGTGGGTGGCCTTGCCACCGATAACAGCCTGAATATCCTGAGCGTAGGCCCGGTGTTTTATCACCTCACCACCAATCTCAAGACCGACCTTAGCGACGACGCCGAGGATATTCCTCTGCCCCGGGTCAGAGGCCGGCCCCAGAACGAAGTCCGGGGCAGCCAGGGCATAAAAGTGAGCGATATGGGAATGCACCATGTGAGCGCAATAGAATAGCTCCCTCAGCTTCTTGGCTGCCGCAGGTGGGTCAACATGATACACGGCGTCGGTGGCTTTAACTGAAGCCATGTGATGAGCTCCCGGGCAGACCCCGCAGATACGCGGTGTGATACGGGGCATCTCCTCGACCGGTCTTCCCTCGCAGAATTTCTCGAAGCCGCGCAGCTCCGGTATCTGGAGGTAGGCATTCTCCACCTCGCCTTTGTCGGTAAGAAAAAGCTCTATTTTACCGTGTCCCTCAAGCCTGGTTATCGGGTCGATAGTAACTTTTTTCATTTTTTAACCTCCGCCGGAAGGGGCAGGCGTTTTCTCTTCAGCAGCGAACTCGCCAGACCAAACCGGTAAAAAGTCCCCGCCGGGTCGATTACCTCCTCCACCAACCGCCCGATGTCAGCCTCGCTATTACCCTGATAAATCGAGGCCAGGGCACTGAGCATCTTGGCGCCCTGGTCGATAACCCCCGGTGGTGGCCCAAAACAGCCTCGGCAGGGCATGTTAGCCTTAACGCAGCGGACACCACAGCCACCTCTGGTAGCCGGGCCGCAGCAGATTACCCCCTGCTCCAGCAGACATTTCTTGGGGTCAGGGATAATCTCATGCGGGCGGTAAATTTTTGTTATCTTCTTTTCCTCTTTGATACGGTCGCACTCATCACAAAGCGACTTATTGGAGGCAATTACTGCCCCCGCCGGCGGCAGCTTTCCGGTAGCATAGAGGTCTACCAGCTTTAAGATAAGGTCTACCGGTGGCGGGCAGCCAGGTACAAAATACTCCACCTCCACCACCTGGGCCAGCGTTGATACCGTATCAAACATCTCCGGCAGGTCCAGTTCGCCTTCATCAACCCTGGTCATAACCTGGGGAACAGCCTTCTTCCCATCCATGGACGGTGCCTCAGCGTAAACCTGCTGCCAGATTTCTTCCCGGTTGCTGAAATTAGCCAGCGAGGGTATACCGCCAAGAACCGCACAAGCCCCGAAGGCAACCAACACCTTCGTTTTAGCCCGGAGCAACCTGGCCATGCGCTCTTGCTCCGAGTTCCTGATCGCGCCGTTGAACAGGCATAAATCAATCGTCTTATCTGCCATCGCTTCAATGTGGTGGTATTTGAAATCCAGGGCCACCGGCCACAAAACAATGTCAACCAGGCCGGCGATATCAAGTATCTTCTCATTGGTATCCAGCACTGCCACCTCACAGCCGCCACAGCTTGCTGCCCAGTACAGAGCCAGTTTTGGTTTAGCCATGTTCACCTCCGTGGTTCCGGTTGAAAGGTCCCACCTGCCTTATCTGCTCCGTCATCTCGTTTACAATCGCCGCAAAACGGTCTCCTTCTGAGGCGGAGACCCATTCCAGGCGCACCCGCTCCTCTTCAATTCCCAGTTGAGCCAGCATTTTCTTCAGCAGCGGGATACGCCGTGCCGCTTTATGGTTTCCTTCCACATAGTGGCAATCACCGGTATGACAACCGCAAATCAGGACGCCATCCGCCCCCTGCTCAAAGGCTTTCAGAACGAAGGTGGGGTCTACCCTGCCACTGCACATCACCCGTACTATCCTCACGTTGGGAGCATATTTCTTACGTGAAGTACCGGCGAGGTCAGCCCCGGCGTAAGAACACCAGTTACACAGAATCCCCAAAATCTTCGGCTCAAAGTTCATATCAACACCCCTTCAATTTTAGTCATCATCTCGGCACCGGTGAGATGTTCAATGGTAATGGCATCCGCAGGGCAGGCGGCAGCGCAAACACCGCATCGCTTACACTTAAGCTCATCAACAACTGCGACCATTCCTTTAGCGGCTGGCACCAGCTTGATAGCATCATAGCTACAGAGAACTGCACAAATTCCGCACCCGCCACAGCTATCCTGTTTGACCGCAATTGATGGTATCTCCGGCTGAAATCCGAGCATCACACATGCCTTGCAGCTCTTACACGGACCGCAGCACAGGCATCTTCTCGCCTCTCTAACTGCCTCTTCCAGGGTGAAACTCTTCTCAAATAATTCAAAGCTCAGCCTGTCTTTCATCAGCGCCCATTCCAGCCTGGGCTGGAGCTTGTAGGCCACCAGCCTGGGGATAGCCGCTTCTTCATATTGTTTTTCCCGGCCTGTCCTGAGGTCTTCACCCTTCAGGTAGCGGTCGATGGACTCAGCAGCAATCACCCCGTCTCTCATCGCATCAACGGCAAAGCCGATACGTCTCACATCGCCCCCGATGAAAGTCCCTTGATGGCGGTTACTCATCAGCGTCAGATGGTCGATATCAAGACGTCCCTTCTCATTCAGCAGACCTTCCTGCTGGAGAAATGCCCGCTCTGCCCCCTGTCCGATAGTTACCAGCAGCACATCGCCCTCAAGGTATGTCACATCACCGTGGTCAAATTTGGGATTGAACCCGCTTTCGTCAAAGACGGATACGCACCTGGGGCATTTTATTTTCCTGAACTTGCCATCCTCTCCAATGACCTCTGCGACACCCCGGGAGTAGTTGATGGCTATGCCTTCTTCTCTCGCGCTTTCTATTTCTTCATTATCGGCGGGAATCCCATCCCGGGAAGACTTGTCTTCCGACTCCAGGCAGACAATAGAGACGCTACCGCCGAGTCGCCGGGCCGTCCTGGCCACATCAAAAGCCACATTGCCACCGCCAATGACGATTATCCGCTTCCCCCAGAAGAGCTGGCGAAAGAGCTGGTGGAGAACCTTCTCCTGGTTCACCTCGTAAAGAAGATACAACCCGGAGGCAACCCCATCCAGGTCGGCGCCAGCGACCACTTTTCCTTCCACAGTAAGAGGTCGGGGAGAAGGGGTACCGGTAGCAATAAATATGGCACGGTAGCCTTCATTGCGGAGAGTCTCCAGTGTTTTTCCTCCTTTGCCTATTTCTACGCCGAACCTGACATCAATATGGGCAATCCTTACCAGGTTATTCAGCGTGGTATCAATCACATTCTGCGGAAGGCGGTACTGCGGGATATGTCTCAGCGCCCCGCCAAGCTCCCGGCTCTTTTCCAGGATGGCCACCTGATAGCCTTTTTTGCTCAGCATGTAGGCACAAAACAATCCGCCGGGACCGCCGCCAATCACGGCCACTTTTTCTCGGGTAGGATAAGGGATAGGGGGTTTAGTTTCCAGATAAGGCAGATAATAGTCAGTGAGGAATCGCTTGAGCAGCTTGCGCCTTATTGCCCCGGTCCGGTCTTTATAGTTACATTTCCTCTCGCAAAGCCCGCAAACATAGCTACAGATGGTAAACAGCGGGTTTTTCTCATAGATTCCTTCACCTATCTTGATTATCTGCTGATAAGCTTCTCCGGCATCCGGGGGAAGGAGAGAAATCATGGCATTGGTACGCTGGATATCCTCGCCGATAGGGCAAGCTATCTGGCATGGCGGAAGATACACTTTCCCGCTGGACTCATCAATCACTTCCTCAACCTGTGCTGCCTTAATTTCCTCAACAGCGGTTTCGGTGGTGATGGGTTTTGCACCTGTCTCGATGAGGGTTGTTCCCAGAGCTTCACGGACTAGCTGTCCCAGGTCATCAAGGTCAAAAGGTTTGGGCAAGTAGTCAATTGCCCCTACTTTCATTGCCTGTACTGCCGTCTGGATGGAGGGGTAGGCAGTAATCACGATGCCTCTCAGTTCGGGCCTCCTGGCTCTGGCCTCCCTTAATATCTCAATCCCATCCTTACCCGGCAACCTCAGGTCGATGATGACCACGCCGAAGTCCCGCTCAACAATGGCTTCTAATGCCCTCTCTCCTTCTTCGGCGGTCTCTACCTGGTAACCACTGTCACTCAGCCAGTCCCGGAGAGATTCCCTGATGATGTTTTCATCATCTACTACCAGAATCGGCTTCACTCTATTCATCTCCTTCGAGAAAGTCTTTACGCCAGCACACCCTCAATTTCAGCCATAATTTGTACCTGGGTAAAGTGCCTGCCGGTAAGGGCACCGCTGGGGCAGGCAGCAACGCAAACACCGCAACCCTTACAGACTGCTTCATTAACACGGGAGACCTTTTTCTCCTCGTCAAAAGTAATTGCTTTATAGGGGCACAGCCCGACACATATCTTGCAGCCGGCGCATTGCTCCTCATCGACGACCGCTGTCGCTGCTTCAATCTCAACCTTACCCTTGCTTATCATTGCCAGGGCTCGCGCCGCCGCTGCCGAAGCCTGGGCCACCGTGTCCGGGATATCCTTTGGACTCTGGCAGCAGCCAACTACGAAGACACCATCAGTCATCGTCGCTACTGGGTCAAGCTTAGGATGCTTCTCCATAAAGAAACCATCCGCCTTCCGGCTTAAGGAGAAGGTCCGGGCAATCTGTTCCGCATCAGCGCGCGGCTCCAGGGCGCAGCTCAGGATGACCATGTCTACCGGGAGGCGCCGCTTGCGGCGAACCAGGGTATCCTCACAAATCACCATCACTTTACCCTTCTCTTCAGGTTTCTCGGCGATGTCAGTAATCTCGCCGCCACGCCCCCGCACAAAGTTGACCCCCTCCTCCTGAAGTCGCTCATAGAACTCCTCATAGCCTGAACCGGCACAGCGCATATCAATATATAGCTGGTAGACCGCAGCTTCAGGGACTTTCTCCCTCAACAGATGAGAGTATTTCAGTGAGTACATGCAGCAAACCCTGGAGCAATATTTGTGGTAGTTCTCATCACGACTACCCACACAATGCATAATGGCGATGCTCTCCGGTTTGCGCCCATCAGCGAGGAGAATCTCACCGCCGGTGGGTCCGGAAGCATTAGACATGCGCTCAAACTGGAGACCGGTGATGACATTAGGATAGCGTCCATAGCCGTATTGATAGATTGCGGAAGGGTCAAACTGCTGGAAGCCGGTGGCGAGGATGATAGCGCCGACATCAACCTCGGTAGTTTCATCCTCCATCTCGTGATTGATGGCTTTCGCCTCGCAGAATTTCACGCACTCCAAACACTCAGAACAGGCGGCGCAGTTCAAACAACGCTTGGCTTCTTCCATAGCAGTGCTTTCATCAAACCCAAGCTCAACTTCAGCAAAGGAGCCGGCCTTCCGGCTTTGGTCAAGTATGGGCATAAAAGCTCTGGCCTTCTTGACGGCACCTTCCTTAGAAACTTCCTTAACCCTGGTAATCTGTTTTGGCCTACCCCGGCGCAGGTCTCCTTCGTTCAGGTAGCGGTCAATACTTTCCGCCGCTTCCTTACCCGCCGCAATAGCGGTGATGACGTCCGCCGGCCCGGCGACAACATCGCCACCGGCAAAGACACCGGAAATATTTGTTTCCATCGTCACCGGGTCGACGACCAGCGTACCCCATGCTGTACCGGTAAGCTCCTGGGGCAGGCTGGCTTTGTCTACCGCCTGGCCAACGGCAACAATCACACTATCAATGTTCAGGGTAAATTCGGAGCCTTTCACCGGCAGCGGTCGCCTTCTTCCGCTTGCATCAGGTTCACCCAGCTCCATACGGATACACTCGATACCAGCTAATCGACCGTCCCGGCTCAGCACCCTGGTCGGGGCTGACAGGAAGCGGATTTCGATGCCTTCCTGCTCTGCCCCTTCGACCTCGCTGGCGGTCGCCGGCATCTCGTCCCGGGAACGGCGATAGACAATGGTGACCTCTTTGGCACCGAGGCGCCGGGCGACTCTGGCAGCATCAACCGCCGCATTACCACCACCGATAACGGCCACCCGATTCCCTGGATTAACCTTCTCTCCAGAGTTTACCAGCTTTAGAAAATCAAGAGCCTGTATGACGCCTTTTGTTTCTTCCCCGGGAAGATTCAATTTCTGGCTGGTACCAGCTCCGTTGCCAAGGAAGATAGCCTTGTACCCCTGGTCAAAGAGTTGTGCCATATCCGTCACCGGACTACTGGTCCTGATTTCTACGCCAAGCTCTCTGACATAGTCAATCTCACTATCCAACACCTTCTTCGGTAAGCGGTACTCAGGGATACCATAGCGCAGCAGACCACCAGGCATGGAGAGGGCTTCAAAGACCGTCACCGGGTATCCTTTCCTGACCAGATCATAGGCGCAAGCCATTCCCGCCGGCCCGGAGCCAACAATGGCTACCTTTCCCTCCTTTGTTCTCTCAATGGCGTTTACTTTTTCCCTGCCTATCTTTAACTCGTAATCGGCGATAAACCGCTTTAGCCCCCGGATGGACATCGCCTCGTCCAACCTGGCTCGCTCGCAGTCAATCTCGCAGGGGTGGTTGCACACCCGGCCGCAAACCCCGGCGAAGGGCATCGTCCGCCGCACTACCTCCAGGGCTTCTTTGAATTTGCCCAGGGAGATAAGCGCGATATAGCCTTGAGCATTAACTCCGGCCGGGCAGGCCACCCGGCAAGAGGAGTAGCCTCGTTTATCCACCACCGCTTTATTGGGGACCGCCTGGGGGAAGGGAATATAGATAGCCTTACGTTTGCTCAGGCCAACATCGAACTCGCTATCCAGCTGCACCGGGCACGCTTTGGCGCACTCACCGCAGCCGGTACACTTGGTCACATCAACATAACGTGCCTCTTTCTTTACCTTGACCTTGAAATTGCCGACATAGCCGGAGACGCTTTCTACCTCGCTATAGCTCATCAGCTTGATATTGGGGTGTTGTCCGACGGTGGTCATCTTGGGGGTCAGGATACAGGCGGCACAATCCAGGGTGGGGAAGGTCTTATCAAACATCGCCATGTGCCCGCCGATGCTCGGCTCTTTCTCTACCAGATAGACCTGATGCCCGGAATCGGCAATTTCCAGGGCTGCCTGAATCCCGGCAATACCCCCACCCACCACCAGCGTATTTGGATTAACCGGAACCTCTCTGGTTTCCAGTGGTTCATGATAATAGACACGCCTGACTGCCGCACCGACCAGTGCCCTGGCTTTCTCAGTTGCCATGTCCCTATCTTCATGCACCCATGAGCAGTGCTCCCGGATGTTCGCCATTTCAAACAGGTACTGGTTCATGCCGGCATCCTGGCAGGCGCGGCGGAAAGTAGGCTCGTGCATCCGTGGTGAGCACGAAGCTACCACTACCCGGTTAAGACTATGCTCTTTAATATCTTCCTTGATAAGCTTCTGCCCGGGTTCCGAACACATATATTTGTAATCGCGCGCCACCGCTACCGAGGTCAAACCCCGGGCAAATTCAGCCACATTTTCACAATTGACGGTGCGGGCGATATTACTACCGCAATGGCAGATATAGACTCCAATTCTTCGCTCCAGTCCGTCCTTTCCACCCGGAACCGGTTTAGAGATGTCACTTCTGATTGCCGCTTTCGTTGTTGTCAAGCTCCACCCCCGGTGTTTCGCTAACGGTTTGTCAGTCTCGACCTAACCTGTATCTCCCGAATCGAGCAATGGCGCCGATACTATCCTTCTCCAGTTTCCCTATACGCACTGTGCCAGAAGCTCTTTTGGCGAAACGATGTTCGTCTTCAAACACAGGTCGTCATCATTAAGTCCCAGTGCTAAACCCATCAGCTGGGTAAAGAAAAGGACAGGAAGATGAAAACTGGTATTGAACTGCCGGTTAACCCGGCTTTGATAAGCATCCAGGTTCGTCTGGCACAGGGGACAGACCGTCACCAGGCACTGTGCTCCGTTGCTCACCGCCGAGTCAAAGAGCTTTCTCATCAAGTCCAGGGCCAGCCCTTCCTCCGAGATAATCAGTGACCCACCGCAACAGCGGGTTTTGAGTGGAAAGCGAGTCGGTTCTCCCCCCAGGCTGGCAATCAATCTATCCAATGATTGCGGATTTTCCGGGTGGTCGAAACCGGTTTGAGGACGGACTATCTGGCAGCCATAGTAAGGTGCTACCTTAAGACCACCGAGATTTTTGACAACCTTCGCCCTGATAGCATCGTAGCCAACGTCATTCACCAGAACCTCAAGAAGGTGACGCACCTTAACTGTCCCGTGGTATTCAAGGTTAGCCGCGGCTAGGGCCTGGTCAACCTTAGCTTTGAGCTTAGGATATTCCTTAAGAGAGGCGTTGGCCTGGTTAAAGATGACATAGCAGGCGCTGCACGGCGTTACCATATCAAGCCCTTTCTTTTCCGCCAGGGCCAGGTCACGGGAGACCAGGCAAAAAGAGCCGAGTTCATCGACTGAGCTTGAGGGGGTAGAACCGCAGCAGTTCCAATCTTCCAGCTCGACCAGCCTGGCATCCAGCACCTTGCTTACCTCCTGTGCAGTCTGACCATATGCCTTGGCCCCGCCTTCGGAGGAGGAGCAACCGGGGAAATAGCTGTAGTATCTCAAGTAACACCTCCCAAAGACTCAGCTTTACTGAGGATAGCCTTTAGCTCCCTGGTCCCTGCCGGCGTTAGCCGGCTTGTCTTCATCGATAGGCGGTCATGCCTGAGCAAGCTGAATGCTACCGGAAGCATCTTCAAAGCCCGCAGAGGATTCGTCCTCAGGTAGTACCGCAGCATGAACATAAACTCCGGCAGTTTTCCCGTACCGGAGGCAAAGTAGTTAAAGCTGCGATACATGACCGGAGTGAGCGTTCGTCCGTTGCTCACGCCTTCGCTGACGGCAAGATATTCCAGGCTATGCATAAAGCCGGTTATTTTCACTCCTCTCGGACAGCGTGCGGTGCAGAGATAGCAGGAGAGACAGTACCACATGGCATTGCTGGATAAGACCTCGGCACGCATCCCGGCCCGGGTCATCGCAATTAGCTCTGAAGGCGTGTGCTCCATCTTTTCCGCGCTGGGGCAGGAGGCAGTACAGGTACCACACTGGATGCAGAGCCGGATACCTTCGCCTCCGGGAATGGCATAGATTTCCTCCAAGAACTTATCCATCAAGCTCTCCCTCCACAAATTGTGTCTTTTTTCGCTGACCTGCCGTTACCGCTATCGTTTTCGAATCTTCCTCCCCGTTATCTTCCCGGTGTCCGCTAGCTCACCTGCTCCTCCAGCTTCACTATCCCGATACGGAGAGCACACATCACCAGCTCCACCCGGTTATGAATACTGAGCTTGCGCATGATACTCGCCCGGTGTCCCAGCACCGTGTTCACCGCCATGTTCAGCAGGTCGGCAATCTCTTTACTTTTACGGCCTTCGACTAATAGCTTCAGCACCTGTCTTTCCCGGTGCGTCAACTGGTCATAAGGGTCAGTATTTCCAGGCTGCCTCATCCGCTGAAAATAGTCATTCACCATGACCTTGGCTACAGAGGGGTAGAGAAAATAGCCCCCCCGGTAGACCGCCTGTATCGCTGCCACCAGGTCTGAGGCAGTCGCTCTCTTGGGAATGTAGCCGTTCGCCCCCGCCATCAACCCCCTCTGGACGTGCTCCCTGTCTTCATACTCGGTGAGTAATAAGACTTTGATATCCCTATTTCCCTTACGGAGCTGGTGGGTGACCTCAGCTCCATCCATGATGGGCATCGCTAAATCCATCAGTACCACGTCCGGGATTTGCTCCCGTACCTTCTCCAGAATCTCCCTGCCATCGGTGGCTTCTCCTACTATCTCAATACTTTCCTGCAGCTTGAGAAGAGAGCAAACCCCCTGGCGGAACAGGGTCTGTTTGTCAGCGACCAATACCCTCACCTTGACCATTAAAGACGCCCCCTCGCCCGTTGATAGGTCGCCCCCCATTTCCGGTTGAACTTCAGGCTCCGAGCATGTTCTTCCTTTCAGCTACATCTAACCATATTTACCGTCCCATTCCATCGGCAAAATGCACTCTTCTTTACTAGGGAAACCACCATAAAAAACCCTCCTGGGTGTGGACTTCACCGGAACCGATTGCGGTTTCCCGCAGAAAGAGGTATATTAACGAGGGGAAATGAGGTCAGCGTGGATAAGATAAAGGTTTTGCTTGCTGACGACCACATTGTAGTCCGTGAGGGCATCCGCCGGTTTCTCGACCGGGAAGATGACCTGGAGGTGGTTGGCGAAGCTGCCGACGGCGAGGAAGCAGTTCAGCTTGCCACTCAACTCAAGCCTGACGTACTCGTCATGGATATCGCCATGCCCCGGCTGAATGGCATCGAAGCCACCAAGAAGATAAAAGCTCTCTGTCCGGCCATCGCCGTGCTCGCCCTCACTGCCTATGATTACGACCAGTATATCTTTGCCCTGCTGGAGGCAGGTGCCGCCGGCTACCTGCTCAAGGATGTGAGCGGCCCAGAGCTTATTGACGCCATCCGGGCAGTACATGCGGGAGACTCCGTGCTTCACCCTACCGTTGCCCGCAAAGTTGTTGAGCGTTTCCGAAAGCCCGCGATTAAACCTTACGATGATAAGACATTATGTCTTCTCACCGAACGGGAAGTAGAAGTGCTCAAGAGGGCAGCCCGGGGGATGAGCAATAAGGAGATTGCCGATGAGCTTCTGGTTAGTGTACGCACCGTGGAAGCCTCGCTGGGTAGCATCTTCAACAAAATGGGGGTCAGTTCCCGCACTGAAGCAGTGGTCTACGCCCTGAAAAAAGGCTGGTTCACCCTGGAAGACCTGAAGATAGAATGAGCTTCTCTCATCAAAGAATCAATACTACTCCCCAATGTGTTTAGAGTTTCGCTAAGCCTTCATATCACTACCGGCAATAGCGGTGAGGGTACTTACCTGGCAGCCCGAGCTTAAACTTTAGCCGGGTTTTGCCCTCCGCAGGGAAGGAAAATGAAACTGCAGATTAAAGTCCCTTTCCTGGTAATTATCATCCTGCTCATTATCGGCTTGTTTGCCAGCGCCATCTTACTTAATTTTCAGCAGAAAGCCAGCATCAAGCAATTTGAGGAGATGGGGATGGCGCTGGCCGGTGCGGTACAGGGCTCCCTGGAAGAAGGCATGATGCTTGGTGTACGAGGCCATATCCAGAAGGCAATGGAGCGTATCAGTGAGAAGGGAATGGTCAATAACGTCTCGCTCTTTGCCCCTGACGGGACGATAGCTACTTCCAGCAAACTACCTGAAATTGGTCAAATAACAGCCACCACCCAGGTTCAACAAGCGCTCACCCTCGGTAAAGTTTCAATGCTGCTGGAAAAACAAAACGGGCTGAGCGAGCTCTGGGTTATCACCCCTGTCTTCAATAAGCCGGAGTGTCAAAGCTGCCATAGTCCGGCCAGCCCGGTGCTGGGGGCAATAAAAGTTGACTTGAAGGCCGCCACCGTAGACAGCCAGATAAGACAGCAGACCATGTTCCTGGTTATCCTGGGAGCATTGACCTTTGTTATCATCGGGGGCTTGCTTGCTTTTGCCCTGAAGAGAACCATCCTCAATCCTCTCTCCAGATTAGCCGAATCGGCACAAAAGCTCTCCCGGGGTGATTACACCGCCCGGGCACTGAGCACCGAGAATGACGAGATAGGGACTCTCGCCCGGACCTTCAATGAAATGGCGGAAAGCGTGGAGCACCGCAGCCGGGAGCTGGAGACAACCGTGGCCGAGCGCACCCGGGAGCTGGAGGAATCCTACCGGGAAATAGAGCGTAAAGAAGGGGCACGTGGCGAGCTGCTGAGCAAGGTACTCAGCGCCCAGGAAGAAGAAAGAAAACGGCTCGCCCGTGAGCTTCATGATGAGACCGCCCAGCAGCTTATCGCTCTCTCCCACCAGCTGGAAGACTTCACCCGTAATGCGGAGCAGCGGCTATCAGCGGATGAGATTGAGCTATTAAGAAGCTGGCGGGAGCGATTAAAGGATACCCTGCAAGGCGTACGACTGTTTAGCCGGGACTTGCGACCACCCATTCTCGATGATTTAGGCTTGATTCCGGCACTGGAATGGCTCGTTGCCAATACCAGGGAATCTTCAAAGGTAGCCGTGGGTATCAGGGTGGTTGGTGCTGAGCAACGGTTACCCGCAGAGGTAGAGTTGGTGCTATTCCGCATCGCTCAAGAGGCATTGAGGAATATGCTGCGGCATTCCCAGGCCACCAGGGCGGAAGCAACTCTGGAGTTTGATGAGAAGCAGGTTACGATGACCATCAGTGATGACGGCAAAGGGTTTGAGCTTCCCCGGACTATCGGCGATTTTGCCCGGACAGGTAAGCTGGGCCTGGCTGGCATGCAGGAGAGAGCACGGTTGCTCAATGGCACGATAACCGTACAATCCGAGCCGGGTAAAGGGACAAATATCACGGTGGTAGTACCGATGACCGTCATCTTTCCAAAGCTCTGAATTACGCTGTCATTGCGAGGGCACGTGAGTGCCCGTGGCAAGCCGGGCGGGCGAAGCAATAACCGTCATTCCAGCGTAGGCTGGAATCCAGGAGAGGATGGTATCTGGATTCTGGCCTTTTGCCCCTCCACCCGGATTGTTTCGCCTCCCGCCTGCGGCGGCATGGTCTCGCTATGACAGGCCAAACAAATATCAAGGGAACCCGCTAATCTCTATATTTGAAAGATTACGCCGGCTGGGATATGATTTAGCCATGGACGCAGTGGTGGCAAGAGCCGCCCGCGATTTAGTGCAGGCCAGGTATGCCATCGCCCTGACTGGAGCCGGCATTTCAACCGAGTCGGGAATTCCTGATTTTCGGGGGCCTTCCGGCATCTGGACGAAAAACCCCGATGCCGAAAGAAGAGCCTATCTCGGCTACGAAAGATTCTTGGCCGACCCCAGGGCATGGTGGGAGGAAAGCCTGGCGGCGCCACGCTTACTGGGAGACATGGAAAAGATAAAACCCAATGCCGGCCACTATGCTCTCGTCGAGCTTGAGCAGGCAGGTATCCTCAAATGCGTTATCACCCAGAACGTGGATGCCCTGCATGCCCGCGCCGGGACGGAACACCTCATCGAATATCACGGTAGCTTTGCCAAGCTGAGATGCACGTCTTGCGGTGCCAGGTTCCGCCGGGATGAGTTTGATTTAGCCGGGTTGAGACAGCAAGGCCAGCTACCACCCCATTGCCCGGGATGCCAGGGAATCGTCAAAAGCGATGGCGTTGCCTTCGGCGAACCAATCCCCGCTGATGTCGCCCGGCAGAGCCTCGTTGAAGCCGGGAAGTGCGACCTTATTCTTATCTGCGGTACCTCGGCAGTAGTCTATCCTTTCGCGGCTTTACCCCGGCTCGCCCGGCAGAGAGGCCCGGTGACTATCATCGAGGTCAATGCGGAACCGACCCCTCTGACTGAGGAAGGCGTTTCCGATTACATTATCCTGGGGAAAACAGGTGAAACCCTGCCGAAGATAGTAGCTGGGGTAAAAAGCTTAACCAATAGCCGGGAGAGGTAAACCAATAGCCGGGAGAGGTAAACCAATAGCGAAGCGAGCGACCGAAGTGATTATCAACAGGACCAGGCTATCCCTGCTCCAGGGGGATATCACCCGACAAGTCACTGATGCCATCGTCAATGCCGCTAACCCAAGCCTGATGGGAGGTGGCGGGGTGGACGGGGCTATCCACCGCGCCGGAGGCCCGGCGATTCTGGAGGAGTGTAAGCAGATTATCGCCAGGCAGGGAGCACTGCCCACCGGTCAGGCGGTGATTACCGGCGGAGGGAATCTCAATGCCCGCTTTGTCATTCACACGGTGGGACCGGTCTGGCACGGAGGTAACCGGGGCGAAGCCGGGCTACTCGCCAGCGCCTATCGGGAGAGCTTTAAACTGGCGGCGGCAAACAACCTGGGCAGCCTTGCCTTTCCATCGCTAAGCACCGGCGCCTATGGTTATCCGGTGGCCGAGGCCGCCCGGGTTGCGCTCAGGACAGTCATTACCTATCTACGGGAAGAGGTTACTTCAATCAAAGAGGCCTCTTTCGTCCTTTTCGACAGTACCACACTGGCAAGCTATACCTCAGCCCTTGAGGAGATAATGAAAGAGGTTAAAAGATAAAGAACGGCAGGAGGATTTATGCTGACAATTTTAAAGTCCATCGGCCTGTTCATCGCTGCCGGTCTCGCCGAAATTGGCGGAGGCTACCTGGTATGGCTTTGGCTTCGCGAGCACAGGTCTTATCTATTAGGATTGATGGCCATCCCGGTTCTCTTCATTTATGGGGTTCTGCCCACGTTTCAACCAGCCCACTTTGGCCGGGTCTATGCCGCCTATGGCGGGGTGTTTGTCACCATGTCTTTGCTCTGGGGCTGGCTGGTTGACCACCAGCAACCTGATACCTTTGACATTATCGGCGCCTTCACCACTATCCTGGGGGTGAGCATCATCATGTGGTGGCCAAGAAGTTAGCCCTATATTTAGAAATCCCGCACCCTTTATCCCTCTCCCTTGTATACCGGAGAGGAAGGGATTAAAAAGGATTCGAACTGCTACGGAAAACTGAGAGTTTTGGAAAAAGTTCTACTTCCATATCATACGCGGTTCCCTGTCCACTCTCCAGAACCATATTGATTTGCTGCAAGACTCAGACGGTACGAGTAGTCGCACCCGCATTTCTGAAACAATGGGCTTCAATTCCTATTATTTTCACTTTTCACTGACTTCTAAGGTCACTCTGAGGCCAAAAGATATGATGCTATTACAGCAACCTTCTTGGAAGTGGGTCAGGCGGATGGGTATTGAGCAACCATGGGCGGCTCGGTAGTTAACCAGACAGAACGCCGGTATCATTATTTCGGTTTCAGATGGGGCAACGGATTGAGCATAATATAGCGGAGAGGCTCGTTACCTTTATTGACGAAGCCATGCAGCTCTTCAGGGGCAGTATAGATAACGCTATCCCTGGTGATTTCGATTTCTCCCTGCTCTCCTACCAGCACTCCCCGCCCGGAGAGAACAAATACTTCGTGCTCCCACCAGTGGGTGTGCGGTTTGGTGGCTGCACCGGGAGCCACCGTAAAGATGCGCATCCGGAAATTCGGAGCGCCATCCTCAGCAGTGATAACATCACGTACCATTACCCCGGGTAGCTCCTCCACTGGTTTAGTATCAAGATACCTGCTTACTTTCATATCAGTCTTCTCACTCTCTTTCGTATTCGGCGGTGGCCCTGGTTCTGATGCCACCCCTATCGCTAAACTCGGCCTCAACTACCATCATGACTGGCTTTACCAGCTGTACCAGGTCTCCCAGGATACGGTTTACGGCGTGCTCTTGCAGTATGCCCACATTACGGTAGGAGGTCAGGTAGTATTTTAGTGATTTAAGCTCCACCAAGGACTCGGCGGGAACATAGCTTATCACCAGCCGGGCGAAGTCAGGCAAGCCTGTCCACGGGCAGACCGAAGTGAACTCATCGGTTTCATAAACGACCTCGGTGGCTGAACCCGCATAGTCAAAAGGGATTGTCTCCAGTATAGCCACATCAATGGCCTCCACCGGCTGAACATCAAATCTTCGTGATGCGTACTTGTCCACTTCCATCTTGAACTCTCTCCATTTCTTTTTGTCTTATTCCGGCCAAACTGCCCTGGGATGGTTAGTAACCTCACCCCCTGTATCCCCTTCTCCTTTAAGGAGAGGGGGAAGATGTTATTGAGAGGGCTAACGCCCTCTCAAACTCTCCCAATTATACAGAGGGATTAGCATTAACTCATTTTAGCACTATTTGAAATCAGAGGCGAATATGTAAGGTCATTCTTGCTGTTCGTCCTGGGTTGTTGGTGGAGGGTAAGGGGGTGTTTAAGAGGGGCGAAGCCCCTCTTTCTCTATCTCCCCCTCTCCTTGAAAAAGGAGAGGGGGATTAAGGGGGTGAGGTTGATAAACACTCTTAATATGTGTAAACTCAATTCATCAAACTTGGTGGATAATCTACCAGAAAATGAAGCAAGACGAAAGACAGCAAGCAGGCGCTATTATTGCCGCCGGCGGCTCAAGCCAGCGGATGGGTGGCGTTGATAAACTATTCGCTCCGCTGGGGGGGAAGCCCCTGCTCGTCCGGGTGATTAATGCCTTCCAAAGCTGCGACTCTATTGACCGGATTGTAATTGTCCTCAGCGAGTCGAACCTGGAGCGAGGCCGGCAGTTGGTCGCTGAGCAAGGATGGGTAAAGGCGACCGAAGTCTGTCCCGGCGGAGAGCGGCGGCAGGACTCCGTGCGCAATGGACTCAGCCGTCTCAGCTCTTGCGACTGGGTGGTTATCCACGATGGCGCCCGCCCGCTGGTGACCACCGATTTGATTGAGCGCGGGCTGGAAGCAGCCAGGGAAACTGGTGCCGCCATTGCTGCGGTGCCGGTTATTGATACTATCAAACTGGCCGGAGATGACCAGATGGTGCAGGGGACACCACCCCGGCACAGCCTGTGGGCGGTGCAGACACCCCAGGTATTCCGCTTTGATATCATCAATGAGGCCTATCGCCAGGCGAAGTATGAAGTAACTGACGATGCCACGCTGGTGGAACGACTCGGTAAGAAGGTTAAACTCTACATGGGCTCTTATGATAATATAAAGATAACCAACCCGGAAGACCTCATCATCGCTGAGGTCTTAGGGCAGAAATATGCCCGGTAGCATGCGTGTCGGTATTGGCTATGACGTCCACCCACTGACGCAAGGACGGCGGCTGGTGCTGGGCGGCATTGATATCCCTTTTGCCAAAGGACTTGATGGCTGGAGTGACGCCGACGTCCTGACCCACGCCATTATTGATGCTCTGCTCGGGGCAGCCGCTCTGGGCGATATCGGCCAGCATTTCCCACCCGGCGATTTGGCATACAAGGATATTTCCAGCATGGTTTTGCTGAAGAGGGTGGGTGACGAGCTAAAAGAAAAAGGCTGGCTTATCGCTAATATCGACGCCAGCATTGCTGCCGAGCAACCGAAACTGGCCGGTTTTATAGAGCGGATGCGGCTTCAGCTCAGCCAGACGCTCGGTATTATCCCCAGCCAGGTTAGTATCAAGGCAACCACCTCGGAGGGATTGGGTTTTATCGGTCGGGGGGAAGGTATCGCGGTCTGGGCGGTTGCCTTGCTTGAAGAGAGGAAGGAATAAAAGATGAAGGTATATAATACGCTTTCGGGGCAAAAAGAAGAGTTCTTGCCCCCGGGTAGCCAGGTCAAGATGTATGTCTGCGGGGTGACCCCTTACAGCGATGCCCATATTGGCCACGCCCTGAGCTATATTGTCTTTGACGTGGTGCGGCGCTATCTCCGCTTCCGTGGTTATACGGTGAAGTACGTGCAGAATGTGACTGATATCGATGACAAGATTATCAACCGTGCCAATAATCTGGGCATTTCCACCGGTGAACTGTCCGAGAAATATACCAGTAGCTTCCGGGAAGATATGAAAGCCCTCAATGTTGAGCCGCCGGACGAAAACCCCAGAGCCACTGCGGAAATACCGCAGATTCTGGAGATAATACAGGGTCTGGTGACCAGGGGATATGCCTACCCGGCAAATGGCAGTGTCTACTTCCGGGTAAGGAATGTTGCCGACTACGGGAAACTATCTCACCGTACTCTGGATGCGATGACGGCCGGAGTACGCCTTGAGCTTGGGGAGGAGAAGGAGCACCCCATGGATTTTGTCCTGTGGAAGGCAGCCAAGCCCGGCGAGCCATCCTGGGAAAGCCCGTGGGGGCAGGGAAGACCCGGCTGGCACATCGAGTGTAGTGCCATGTCCTTGAAATACCTTGGCGAGACGATTGACATCCACGGTGGTGGTCAAGACCTCATCTTTCCCCACCACGAGAACGAGATGGCACAGTCCGAGAGCTTTACCGGCGTCAAGCCTTTCGTGCGTTATTGGCTACACAATGGCCTGCTCCAGCTGGGTGAAGAGAAGATGAGCAAGTCCCTGGGCAACCTGGTCACGATAAAGGAAGCGTTAAGCAGGTATAGTGCTGATGCCGTCCGTATCTTCATCCTCAGCTCTTATTACCGCAGCCCCCTTACCTATTCCGAAGAAACGCTGGCGGCGGCGGAGCGGGGGGCGGAAAGATTGCGCCAGGCAGCGCTAGTTAGCCCGGAGGAGATGGAGAAAGAAAAAACAACAACCGGGCATCTGGAGCCAGAACGCATTGAGGAATACCGGCAGAGGTTCATCGCGGCCATGGAGGACGACTTCGGCACCTCCCAGGCACTGGCCACCCTCTTTGACCTGGCCAGGGAGATTAACCTGCTGAGCGACCAGGGGAAGAGCGTTATTAAAGGAAAAGAAGAGCTGGCAAAGTTGGCTGGTGTCCTCGGCCTGCCCCTCAAACCGCCGGAAAAACAGCCATTGAAGGCCGAGCCTTTCGTCGACCTGTTCGTCTCTACCCGTGCCCGATTACGCCAGGCTAAACAGTTCCAGCTTGCCGACGAGATACGGGTTAAGCTGACGGAGCTTGGTATTGTCCTTGAGGATACCCCCCAGGGGACAGTGTGGAAGCGCCAGTGATATACCAAGGAGATTATGTCATACCTCACCCCCTTTATCCCCCTCTCCCTTTACGAAAGGGAGAGGGGAAAAGGGATAGGGTTCTTACACAATCTCCGGTCATTGTGAGGGGTCGTTAGATTCTATGGCAATCTGGGCGGGCGAAGTCCTCTACCCGGATTGTTTCGCCTTCGCCTGCGGCGTATGGTCTCGCAATGACAGACCAACCAAATGCAAACAAAACCGACCTGATTTTGTCTTGACACTATTCTCATCGCTGACATATAATTGACCTCGCCAAATACACGACTACTTGAACCTGAATTCGACTGGATTTAAGAGGAGGCCGATATGCGGGTTTTCACACGGGGAGACATGGATGGACTCACCAGCCTTGTCCTGCTCAACATGGTGGAAGACGTGAGCGAGATTGCCTTCGCCCATCCCAAGGATATGCAGGACGGCAAGATACCCGTCACCGGGAGTGACATCATTACCAACCTACCTTATGTTGAGGGCTGCGGCATGTGGTTCGACCACCATATCTCTGAGGAGGAGACCGTGGAAGAGGTCGGTGAGTTCAAGGGCTATTTCGCCGTGGCGCCCAGTGTAGCACGGGTCATCTACGACTACTATAAGCGCCCTGAATTCGAGCGATTCAAGAATTTACTGGAAGCTACTGACCGCCTGGATAGCGGTCACCTCACCGCTGAGGACGTCAGCCATCCTTCTGGCTGGATTCTGGTTGGATTAACCCTCGACCCGCGTAGTGGCCTGGGTGGAGATTTCCGTGAGTATTTCCGCTCGCTGGTTGGCTACGTCAGGGAATCTCCCCTGGAAAAGGTACTTGATTACCCGGAAGTGAAAAAGCGCTGCCAGCGGGTGCTCCTGGAACAGGATGAGTTCAAGAAATTCTTGCAGGCACACTCCCGCCGGGAAGGGAATGCCATCATTACTGACCTGCGGGGCGTAAAAGAGGCCCCGGCAGGCAACCGTTTCCTGGTTTATACCGTGTATCCTGAAGCTAATGTCGATGTACGCATCTTCCCGGGTAAGCTGGGCAATACCGTGGTCGCCGTCGGGCATAGCATCTTCAATCGCACCTGCAAAACAAACCTGGGCAAGCTGATGGCGGAGTATGGTGGCGGCGGACACGCTGCGGCAGCTACCTGCCAGCTACCCAACGAAGTGGCCGAAACCAGGATAGCTGAGATTATTACCCGCCTCAAAGAGACATAGCAGGGCGCAGTGGTACTGGTGTTAATGGCGACGACCTCAACCCTCGGACTCTTCCTTGTCAGTCAGCAGCATTATTGCTATACTGAATTGCTATATTAATCTGGTGACTGGGGATGAACCCGGAGATGAACTACGAGACGGTTATCGGGCTGGAAGTGCACGTACAGCTACACACCAGGAGTAAGATGTTCTGCGATTGCAGCGCTGATTATGCCAGTGCTCCGCCAAACACCCATGTCTGCCCGGTATGCCTGGGCATGCCCGGCGTCCTGCCTGTCATCAACAAGCAAGCGGTGGAATACACCTTGATGACAGCCCTGGCAATGAACTGTACTATCCCCGGTTATACCAAGTTCGACCGTAAAAACTATTCCTATCCTGACCTGATGAAGGGCTACCAGATTTCTCAGTATGATGCTCCTATCGGCCACAAAGGCTGGCTTAATATCCAGGTGAACGAAGGCGAGAAAAAAGCGGGCATAACCCGCGTTCACCTTGAGGAGGATGTCGCCAAGCTGCTGCACCGCGCCTCCGTGGGAGAAACCTACAGCCTGGTCGATGTCAACCGCTCCGGAGTGCCGCTGATGGAGATTGTCGGTGAGCCGGATTTACGCTCCGCAGAAGAAGCCAGGCAATATCTGGTAACGCTACACGGTATCATGCAATACCTGGGTGTGTCCACGGCCAATATGGAAGAAGGCAGCTTCCGCTGCGATGCCAATATCAGTATCCGTCCGGAGGGCAGCACCGAGTTTATGACCAAGGTTGAGGTCAAGAACATGAATAGCTTCCGGGCCGTCTACCGTGCCCTGGAGTACGAAGCGAAGCGGCAACGAAAGCTCGCTGAAGCCGGTGAAAGATTGGTCCAGGAGACACGGGGCTGGGTGGAAGAAAAAGGAGTCACTGTCTCGCAACGAAGCAAAGAGTATGCTCATGACTATCGCTATTTCCCCGAGCCGGACCTGCCGCCCCTGGTGGTAGAGCGGGAATGGGTGGAGAGCATAAAAGCAAAGCTGCCTGAGCTACCGGAAGCCCGGCGCAATCGCTTCGTTACTGAATATGGTTTACCGCTTTACGACGCCAACCTGCTGACTGCCTCGAAGGCAATGGCGGAGTATTTTGAAGCTAGTAGAAAGGCTAACCCTTCACTCTCAGCTAAAAGTATAAGCAATTATCTCTTAGGTGGAGCGAAGGCGATAACGAATACTCATAATGTGGATATGATTGAATTCAATAGTAGAATTAGTCCTGACAGGTTTGCCGGTTTGGTGGCAGCATCATCAACACTCGCTAGTAGCGCCGCTACCAACGCCGTAATGGAGGCCATGTTTGATACCGGGAAGAGTGCGGATGAGATTATCCGGGAAAAAGGTTTAAGCCAGATTAGTGCTCCCAGTGAGGTCGACGAGATAGTGAACCAGGTGATTCGGACTAACGCTCCGGCAGTGGCTGATTACAAAACAGGTAAAGAGACGGCGCTCAAGTTCCTCGTCGGGCAAGTCATGAAAGCTACCCGGGGCCGGGCTAATCCGCAGGTGGCGGCGGAAATACTAAAGAAGAAACTAGGGGAAGAATAAAGTGCTGATTTATCTTTTTATAGCTCAAATTGTGCTTTCCATCGCCCTGATACTCGCCATCCTGCTCCAGGTTCGCGGCGGTGGGTTGGGTGGTATCTTCGGCCAGGCGGACACGGTCTATCGTACCAAGCGGGGTGTGGAAAAAACACTGTTCCAGATTACCATTATCCTCGTAATTCTATTTATCACGGTCTCGATTATCACCCTGAGAGTCAGTGCGTAATTGGCGATAGTCTCATGAATAACCTGGGGACACAAGGCCTCTCATAAAGAAAAATGAGTCTGAAAATATGGTTCATGGAGACCAGGCCGCAATTCCTGGTCCTTTCCGTAGTGCTCGCCTTCCTTGGTACCAGTATTGCCTGGTATGATGGCGCCTTCCGTCTTGGTTATGCTTTGCTCGCTTTTCTGGGACTACTCCTGGCCCATACCAGCGTTAATGTGCTCAATGACTACTTCGACTATAAAAGCGGGATAGACCTGGAGACAAGGAGAACCCCCTTTAGTGGAGGTAGTGGTATCCTGCCTCCCGGTCTGCTCGCACCAAAGCAGGTCTTCTGGCTTGGCCTGGGTGCTTTCCTGCTCGCCATACCCATCGGCGTCTATTTCGTCATCGTCAGAGGTTGGCTTCTCCTCCCCGTTCTTATCGCCGGGGCAATCTGTATTCTGCTTTATACCCCTTTCATCCTCAAGACGAGATTACCGGAGTGGGCGGCCGGACTGGGCCTGGGCACACTGCCGGTGCTCGGAATTTATTTTGTGCAGACTACCACCTATCTACCTGCCATCGTCGCTGCCATACCTTCCGGCATCCTGGTACTTAACCTGCTTCTTTTGAACGAGTTCCCGGACGTGGATGCAGATAGGAAAGCAGGCAGGCAAACGATGCCTATCGTCATCGGAAACGAAAAGGCCAGCATCGTCTATTCCGCTTTGACGCTAGCGGTCTACGTATGGATAATTGGCGGGGTAGCCGCTAGACAAATGCCTGCCTTTTCTCTGGTTGCCCTGCTCACCCTGCCCTTTGCCATTAAGGCAATTCGGGGTGCCCGCAAGTACGATGACACCGGTAAGTTGGTGCCGGCCATGGCAAGCAATGTGCTGGTCGTCCTCCTTACGCAATTGCTCCTGGGCATCGGCTATATTCTGGCCGGGGTCTTTTGAGAACTTGTCCATACCGAAACTTGCCCCCAATTTAAGAGATTGTTTCCCAACCTATCCCCCTATACCCCTTTAGAATGGGAGAGAGACAAAGGGTGAGAGGTTATTGAAAAACTCCTTGAAAGAATTTGACTGAGGTGGTTAGGTAATGCCTTCTGATTTGATTCTACTACATGCGCCGAGCGTCTACGACTTCCGTGAAAAGACCATCCTCTATGGCCCGGTGAGTGATTTGATTCCTTCCTCCCCGGTTTTCGAACTGTATCCTATCGGCTTTGCCAGTATCGCCGAGTACCTGGAGAAGGCCGGTTATCATGTGCGCATTGTCAACCTGGCGGGACGCATGTTGCGGGATAAGAGCTTCGATGCTGAAGCAATGATAAAGCGTTTGCAGGCACGGGTCTTTGGTATCGACCTGCACTGGCTGGTACATTCTCACGGTTCTATCGAGGTTGCCAAACTGGTCAAGAAGTATCACCCTGAAGCCAGGGTCATCTTTGGCGGGCTGTCATCATCTTACTTCTACCGTGAGCTGCTCGGCTACCCGGAGATAGATTACGTCATGAGAGGCGATTCCACGGAAGAACCCCTCCGCCAGCTCATGGACTGCCTGGTGAAAGGGCAGGAGCCGGCTACCGTACCCAATCTGGCATGGCGGGATAGCCAGGGACAGATACGGGAGAATCCGTTCTCCAATGTGCCCGACGATATTAGCAACGTCATGGTCAACCACTATGACAACATCATCCGCTCGGTGCTCAAGCACCGTGACCTGGCCAGCTATATTCCCTTCAGCAACTGGCTGGACTACCCCATCACGGCAGTATTGACCTGCCGGGGATGCACCCTGAACTGTGCTGCCTGCGGTGGCGCCGCCTCCGCCTTCCGCCAGTTTTACCACCGGGATAAACCAGTCTTTCGTACTCCGGAGGCGGTGGTCCGGGATGTCAAGAATATCAGCCGGTTTAGCCGGGGCCCCATTTTCATCTTGGGTGACCTGTGCCAGCAGGGGGATGAATATGCCTACCAGATTCTCCATTTGCTACAGCAGGAGCGGGTGAAGAACCAGATTATCCTTGAGCTTTTCGTTCCGGCGTCCCGGGAAGTGCTGCAGCAGATGAGCCTGGCCTGCCCCAACTTTTGCCTGGAGATGACTCCGGAGTCACACGACCCCGAGGTAAGGAGGGTAGCGGGACGCTTCTACTCTAACGAAGCCCTGGAAAAAACCATCGGGGACGCCCTCGATGTCGGCTGCGGGCGACTGGATATATTCTACATGATTGGGTTACCCAAACAAACGCCACAGTCAGTGATGGATACCGTTGATTATTGCGGTTACCTGCTCGATAAGTTCAAAGGAGATAAACGGCTCTCATTCTTTATCGCGCCGCTATCGCCCTTCCTCGACCCGGGCAGCCCCGGCTTCGAGGAGCCGGCGCGCTTCGGCTACCACATCCGCTTTCATACGGTTAAGGAGCATCGCCAGGCGCTACTATCCCCCAACTGGAAAGATTCTCTCAACTACGAGACGGACTGGATGACGCGACAGCAGATTGTGGATACGGCTTATGCAGCCATCCGTCGCCTTAACCGGCTGAAGGCGAAATACGGGACTATTTCCCCGGAGATGGCTGATATCGGGGATAAACGCCTTGCCGCCGCCGCCGAGATGGCACACCGTCTTGACGGTATACTAGCCAAAGGTAATCCGGAAGAGGAGCTACGCCGTTTGAAACCGGAGGTAGACAGGATAAACGCCTTCCCGGTGGCAGAAAAGCTCCAGCTCGAGCTACCTGTCGGCCTGATAAAACTAAGACCCTGGCGCTGGCTCTGGTCAAAGCTTACCGGCCGCTAGTCTTGTGGGCACTATATTATGGGTTTATTATCGATAATTCTGGTTGCTTTCAGCCTCTCGGCGGATTGCTTCGCCGTGGCTATCAGCAGCGGGGTGACCGGGCGCATCTTTTCCCGCCTTCAGGTCTTGCGCGTTGCTTTCGCCTTTGGCTTTTTTCAGTTCTTGATGCCCCTGCTGGGGTGGCTGGCCGGGCGGACCATCGTGAACATAATCTCCGCCTATGACCACTGGCTGGCTTTTATCCTGCTGGCGATTGTTGGGGGCAGGATGCTCTGGGAGTCTTTTCATGCCGGGGAGACCGGCAGCAAGACGGCGGATATTACCAGGTTAGTTGTCCTTTTTACTTTGGCTGTCGCCACCAGTATCGATGCCCTCTCGGTAGGTCTGAGCTTCGCTTTTCTTGAGATTAACATTATGATGGCCAGCCTGCTCATCGGCATCGTGGCCTTTATCGTTACCGTTAGTGGATTCTTCCTGGGAAGTAGAGTCAGTGGCTTGTTCGGGAGGAGGGCAAAGCTGGTGGGCGGGCTGATTCTCATCGGTATCGGCCTCAGGATACTGCTATCGCATCTCCTTTAGCCCAACGCATTTTCACCCACAAAATAAACCGGGTAAGCCAAGAGTTCTGGCTTACCCGGTAAGACACAGGCAATCGGTTTCTGCCGGAATCAGGCAGCAGTGAAAATCAGGACTGTCTTCGCCTTTTCACCTTCACCGCGGTGGAGAAATTTTACCTTGAGCGGAAGCCCGATCTTTATCGCTTCTGGTTTAGAGGCATCAACCCCCTCGATACGGGCATCAACCCTGACTCCATCCGCCAGTTGCACCACACCGGTGACGTAAGGATGCTGCCGGTCATAGCCTTCCGCAATCATATAGGGAGGGCCAACGGCAATAATGGTAAAAGCGGCCAGTTTGCCCTTCCCCTGCAACTCCACCCATTCCATTTCCTGGCTGTGACACTTGATACAAACCGGGCGAGGCGGGGCATACAGGGTACCACATTTTTTACACTTTGACCCCATGAGTTTGTCTTCATTGAGAAACTGCCGAAAAGATATATCACTGATTGGTCTGTCTGCCATGATTTTATCTCCTCTCCAGAATGGTAAAAGTGCAGGTGCCGCCCGTACCACCGAGGTTATGGGCACCGCCAACCCGCAGGTTCTTGTTGGGAATCTGTCTCGGCCCGGCTTCTCCCCGCAACTGCTTCCAGACTTCGTATAGCTGGCCGACTCCGGTCGCTCCGACAGGATGCCCCTTACACTTAAGGCCGCCGGAGGTATTGACTGGTTTCGGGCCATCGCGCCGCGTCAGGCCTTCGGCGGCGGCTTTATAACCTTCACCCGGCTTGAAGAAGCCGATGTCTTCAGTATGCAGTATTTCAGCGATGGAGAAACAATCATGCACTTCCGAAAATTGAACATCAGCCGGTTTCAGCCCTGACATCTCGTAGGCTTCCTGGGCAGCATAGCGTGTCGCTTCAAAATAGGTGATGTCATCGGCAGCATGTAAACCACGGCCACTACCTTGCCCGATACCGGCGACATATATCGGGTCGTCATTAAAGTTACGGGCGATATCTTCACCAACCAGGAGCATGCAACTGGCACCATCACTTATCGGGCAACAGTCAAAAAGGTGCATTGGCCAGGCTACCACCGGGTTAACGGTATGGTCACGGAGGAACTCTTTCTCATCTTTCCAGTCCGGGCAAAGTGTTCCCTGTTTCTTCGCCCGCTCAATTCTGGAGTTCATAATGTCCCTGAGGGAAACATTGAACTGTGCTTTCGGATTCAGCGGTGCATTATTGTGACTTTTGATGGTGACATTCATCAGGTGCTCACGGTTAGCACCGTATTTGGCAAAATATGCCGTGGCGATAGAGGCAAAAACACCGGGGAAGGTAAAACCGGCTTCAACCTCGTAGGGTGTGCCGGCCATGGCCAACCCTTCCGTGACTTCCTCTGTCGTCCGTTGTGACATCTGCTCTACGCCGCCCACCAGAACCATATCATAAAACCCGGAAGCAATCGCAAACACACCCTCCCGGAAAGCGAGGGCGCTGGAGGCACAGGCACCCTCCGTCCTTGTTGCCGGCTTGGGCGTATGCCCAATCAGGTCAGATATGATTGGTCCCCAATGTCCCTGGCGTACAAAGAAATCGTTAGTAAAATTCCCCAGGTAGAGAGCCTGAATATCCTTGGGGTCAACCCCTTTGCCTACCGAGCCCAGCATCTCGCTATAGGCCTCAACAAAAAGGTCTTTTGAGTTTTTGTCTTTGAACATGCCGAATTTTGACATGCCCGCACCGACTATGGCCACCCCCCTGGACAACCTTCTTCTTTTTTGCACTTATCCCTCCTGAATCTCTAGCCAATACCAGATTCAAGGCTTATTATACAACAAGTCAGCTCATTGCGCTATAGATATTAGCCTTGACCGGCGCTGGGGAAACGGTACTTACCGGTAAAGTCTCCATTTGGTTGACAGGTAATGTCAATTGTCATTGCGGGATTATAGCGGCGAGGCAACCCGGGCGAGTGAAGCCCTCCACCCGGATTTGCCAAGTCTTCGCTGCGGCGGTTGGGCTTGAAATGACAAGTCAACCAAAAAGGAATGATACCTATTCTCCCGGCGCTTAATAAAGGCGGCTAAATGTGCTATAATTTTGTGGTTCTGCTTGACATGGGGATATAGCTCAGTTGGGAGAGCGCTGCGTTCGCATCGCAGAGGTGGGGGGTTCGAATCCCCCTATCTCCACCAAAGGTCACTTTTGTTAAACCATTTTCAGCCCCCTTTTTTAAAGCGTTAACCAGATTCAATCGACAAGCTATACGACGCGTCTTAAGGTCTTCGGCAGGAATCACTTTCACTCCAAGACGGGTAATGAGTTCTGCTTTTTCTTCGAAAGTGGCTTCTTCCAGATTCTTTGAGCGCAATGACAATAGTTCTCGACGCAGAGAATCTGAATCAAAATTACCTTGCTGGCAGGTAATATTGATGTTTTCAATTTCCTGATCGGCCCCGGTAATTAACTTACGGAATTCTTTAACTTTAACTCCCGCTTCGGCTTCTGTATAGATCCCTTTCTCCCACCCGTCCTGTATCCGGATTAGCTTCTGCTTGGCCTGTCTGATCTTATTCTCTTCCAGCAGGATGAGTTTGTTCCTATCAACAACGTGGGTTTGCTCTTCACCTATCTGGGCATCCAGCCACTTGTCGTCCCAAAGCATAGCGCATATGTCATCCCAAACACTGTCGTCCCAAGAAGCCGGAATGAATTTCCGGTAGTTACACGAGTTTTTAATCCACGGGCAGTAATGAGCGCGGCAAAAATAGAAGACTTCTTCACTGCCTGGTCCCTTGCGCATTACAGACATAGGTTTATGGCACTTCGGGCATATTACACGGGTTCTGAGTAATGCTTCGATCTTCTTTCCCTGCTTACCTCTACCTCTGCCTCTTTCTCTAATGTTCTGATTGGCTAGACGCCAGAGCTCCTCTGTGGTCAGTGCCGGTACATTGTAAGGGATTCTCTCTTTCTCCGGTTTGGGACGAATGAGCGTTCGTCTGACACCCATCGTAGGATCGCCCAGGGGCCTCTCTGGGTTGGATGCTCGACCGTTGGCATTATATTCTGCCTTACCCGTGTAACAGCGGCGACTAACGATTTTGATTACCGTGGGAGGCATCCAGGTATCACGTTGAGGTGCCGGAATTCCCATTTTGTTTAGTTCGGTGGCTATCCAATAACAGGTACGCTGTTGTTCTCCCGCCCAAACGAAAATATTGTGTACCACCCAGGCAGGCGAATTGGGAATAAGGTTACCATCGGCATCAGCCTTTTCTATCTGCCACAAAGCGCTATTGACCTTTACTCTCCCTGAACGCTGTTCAATCACCTTATCAGTCACCATGATATACCCGTATGGAGCTCGGTGACTGGGTACTTTTCCGGTCATCACTCGGGCAATGTTACCGGCGAGTACGTTGTCGCGATTAGACTTGACTCGGAGCATGTTGGCCTGGGCTTGAAACAGTCTCGTGGTCTGGCTACCCCAGTCGTTACCAGTAGGGGCATCTCCACAGACAAGCTTGACTCCATAATAATCGCATTCACGTTCAAGAGTAAGCTGATGTAATGGGTCGGCGGAAAGCCTGCCCTGAAAAGGCACGACAATTCCAGAAATCCTTCTCTTGGCAATAAGGTCCCGTCGTAACCACTCCATGCCAGGGCGATTGAGGTCCTCACTTGACCTGGCGTCATAGATGATATATTCACGTGGTACAACGGCTCCCCACGATTTCGCCAGCTTAGCGCATGTGAGAAGATATTCCCCCAGTCGGTCATTTTCAGATTGTTCCCTGGTAGATTGCCTGCTATAAGACACCCACCAGTCTCGCTTGGATAGGTCGCAGCCGGTAATACCGAACCCTTCCTGATATTCCGCGAGACGAGCCGCTTCCTTGATGTAGTTATCAATCCTTTCCGTACTAATGATTTCTACTTGAGTCATTTGCCATTCCTCCTATAAAGCCATTCCAGTACTCTTTTCTCTGCCTCTGTTTCAGCTTCCGGTGAAATTGTTTCACTAACCCATGTACTCTCGGTCTTGTTTTCTTCTGCGGCCGATTGCTCTTCAATAATGCCTCCCAGGTCATCCATAAGCCTGCCCTCTAGAGCTCTATCGATATTCAGGAAAATGCCCCGTCTGCACAGAGCTTTTAGAGCTCGGGAAAGAGTCCTTTTATTTAAACGGGGGTTATTTTCTCTCAACTGCGACTGTAGTTTTGCCATGTTATCTTGAGGCACGCCGCTCTCCCAGCCATACTTCTTTGCCTCAATCTCAATAAGAGCACCGTATAATGGGTGCAGCAATAGTCCTTTAGCGGCTGGGTTTATCGAAAAGGCGTTGTCCATTGTAGCTATAGAATCGGATATTAGGAGCCTGGAGCCAAAGCCGAGGACTTCTTCTGGGAGTTCCTTAATCGATTCGGCACCTATATTCAGAATGGCATCCTTCACTTGCGCAATCAAAGCGTCAATTCTATCCGGTGGCGTTTCTTCTACAAGGACAAGAAATAAATCCTCCGTAAATTTAAAGGCGGTTTTCGTTTGGTCGTTTTCGGGATCTTGTTTCTCCATTGAATTAACATTATTAGGCTCGATTAACAGAGTGGAAATTTTGGGGCCTACTTTTGAGGTGAATTTCACTCTATCCTGACTCGTTAGGTCGGCCCAGCCGTTAACGGCCTCTCCGATGGTAATAGGAGCATCATCGGGAGATTGGTTTGTTTGTTTAACGTATTCCTGGTAGGCATGCCGAAGGTCGTCAGATTTTCGCTTGAACCTTTTTTTCTTCATTAACTTAGCCAAATCGACATGTACCGGGAACTCGGCTAAAACACTAGAGTCAACATGAACGTTCTTAATTCGATCAATATTTATTTGTAGGAGTATGCTGGCAAAGTACTCGATATCAACCGGCCCCTGAGCGATGCGATAAAGTAGTGATCCGAACAATGCTCGAGCTTTTCTCTGCGATTGGGTTGTTCCAAACTCTTTCTTCATTTGTTCCTCCTTCCGTGCTAAAATAAAAAAGGGTGTGTCAAAGCCGAGTCGATCGTTTTTGATTCCCCCAAAGCGGTAACCTGTTACGAGCAGGTTACCGCCCTTTATTTTTAACTATTATTCTTGTTATTTACTCGTTTGAGTTTCTGCCTATTCCAGCTGGACTAAAGTCTTTCCCTTTATCTTCGTCCTCTACATACGGGCAATCATCACATTTTTCTTGCGAATAGCAAGTCATGGCAAATTCAACCCAGGAGTTGAAGGAGCCTTCCCATTTGTCTTTTAGAGTTGCCTGGAACTTATCCCACAGCTCGCCATCAAGGGCCAGGTTTATTCGGTGTCTCGGTTGCTCTTTCTTTGGAATACATTTCTTCATGTAATAAATTGTACACATAAAATCAATGTATGTCAATTACTTTCATAACAAAGAACAATAGGTGAATAAATGAGGAGAAAATTAACCAGCAAAGACAGGAGCCAAGAATACTCAGTATAGAGTCTATGGGCAAAAACTGCGTGAATTCCTTGACAGGTCACATAACAAGCTTTTGTGACACCAAATATGATGGTTTGACTATTCGCCTACCTGGAGTCATAATCGGGCTAGCGTAGGCAATGAGATAACAAAGGGGTGAGTCATGCTACAATCTCTGAGGATTAGAAATTTTCGGTCAATAAGAGATTCAGGAGATTTGGACCTCTCTGACGTGAACGTACTTGTTGGTCCCAACAATTCGGGCAAGTCTTCTATTCTTTACGCACTAATGTTGCTCAGAATGAGTGTAGACGAAAAGAATCCAGGATCAGCAATAGTGACGAGTACACCAGAGCTTGATCTTGGGAGCTATTTGGATTTAATACGTGGTGGTGTTGCGAAGCGTAACCTCAGTATTGATTTTACTTTGGACAGAGAGGCTGCACAGGAATCAAATCGAGGATTGCACCTTAGACTTCCTGGGAAACCGGCCGGCTATTCTAATTGCAACATCGAATTCGCGTATGATCAGACAACAAATAGGATTGAGGTAGAGTCATTCACCAGCAAAGACTTATTTGGGAAAAACCTATTGTCTGTACGTAGAGTCGAGGTCGGAAAATGGAAAATTGCCGGACGCCCACGAAGAGCACTCAAGTCCACGTATGTTAGTTTTTCAGGATTCTTCCCAATACTGCTTTTCGACAAAGCTAAATTACGCGAGTCAAGAAGTGGCGAGGAAGAGGCGCTGGAGTGGCATTATTTATCGAGGAGAGTTATGTTCGGTTTGACATCGACACTTCAAGGTCTCAGATACATAGCGCCGATAAGAGAGCGTATTCCTCGCTACGGCATAATGGGAACCATGCCTTATTCTGAACTTAGCCCCTCTGGGCAGAACCTTATGCGAGTGCTATCTGATTCAAAGATGAAGAGTCTGAGAAATAAAACCTTAATAAACGAGTTGAACTATTGGCTTAATACTAAATTTAAGCTGCTGAAAAATGTTCGCATGATTGATGTCGATAAATCTGGTACAATTAGAACACTCGTCGCAGACGATAGACAGGGCACACGTGATATAAACCTAGCTTCTACGGGCTGTGGTATATCTCAACTCGTACCAGTGATAGTACACACGGTCTTAATGCCTGAGTCAAGTTGTCTCCTCGTAGAACAACCCGAGATTCATCTTCATCCTTCGGCACAAGCAGACTTAGCCGATCTGTTCGTTGAGAATGCGAAACATCATAGGCAGTTCATTATAGAGACTCACAGTGAGCATTTCATCCTTCGATTAAGAAGACGAATCGCCGAAGGTCATATTAAACCCGAGAAAGTAAGGGTTTTCGCCGTTGAGAAAATAGGCGGGCAAACCCGCATTAAACGGCTAAATATCAAATCTAACGGCAATTTTACAGAGTGGCCTGCAGGTTTCTTTGAGGAAGGCTATAAAGAGGCACTGGCAATTGCACAAGCAGAAAACAAGGAATAACTCGACCGGCTCTTCAACACCAATACAAGATTTGACATTGGATGTATGCGTGCTGATGTCGGGTTCCGGCATTAGCGATGATAATACCTGCAAGGCATATCGCAGTATGAGTGTTGATCTGATGGAAAGGATGGTCTCTGATGATAACTACCGCCTCGTCTTGGACGATAGAAACAAGATTGAGACTCAGTATCTAGAAAAACTTCACTCACAAACATATGGGCATTATTTCGTACGACAGATGGCTTCAATGGAAAAGACATTGGTTGTGTCATACAGAGATATTAATCAGGGAACGAGAGTTAAATTAGAGGAAAGAGGTTTTACCAGAAACAACGAGGATTACAAATATGTCGTTGTTGCAGCAGGCACTTGCTGCAAAAAAATGATTACACATGAAAATCATTTTTTTGCGGTGCAAGGCATATTGAAGAATATAGGCATAGTAGTGATGTTACCAAGTAAGGCATAATGTGAACCCCTAATTTATCCTCTAAAGAACCCGAAGGGCAAAGTTCCACGGGCTAGGCATGGGTATCTAGAGCAGTAAAACAGGACAGATTGAGAGACTGAGACTCATCTGCTTTGACTTCAAGACGAGATTGAACAAAATGGACTATTGTTACTTTCTGTCGTCTTTATGCCCTACGGGTTTCGCTGGCCAGATATGATAGCGACCAGATTAACGACGGCGGCAGTCGCCTCGGCGCACAGAGCTGCGTCCTGAAAGGCGGCAGTCCTTCGATGCTGCAAATCGTTGGCCAAGTCAAGCGATGCTTTTGCATGTCTTCTTGCAGCCTCATTACCAGAGCCAGTCAATTCTCTTACAAGGTAAGCCTCAATCATTCTCTTGAAATCGGTCTCACTTGGAATTACGCCATCCAGAGTCCCATGAACAGACGGATCAAAAACTGTGTTCGATAGCGATATTAAGACTTCACGGCACAAGAGCCCTATGGCTTGATATTGTTCTTCCGTTCGAGCATTGGCCAAGCGTTCTCGAATTTCGCCGATCCCTCTGTCAACCCTCGTCCATCCTGTAGGCTCATCGAATATCCCACCTGTCTGAACTGGGTACTCGTTTCGTAATTGGCGTAGTGTTGGTTCATATAATTCTGTGATGTATTTTCTTCTAGACAGATAGGACGGAAGATCTCCACTGCTCCATTTACCATACCACGACCACAAATCTCCATAGGGGTTGGGATCTCGCAGACTACGTGATTTGAGGGCTTCGCGGATTCTTTCACGCCTTGTCTTATACTCGTCATTTACGTCTTTGATTCTCGGACCGCCGGTCGCCACTGCAATTAAGAGACTCCTTTGCGCTTCGATATCTTTGATAATCTCCTCATCCGTTAGTACGTCTTGTTCCAGTGTCTCAGTTAACAAAAAGAATTCTATCGACCTTATCTCAACGCCATGGTCCTTGGGAGGATTAACCGCTAGGAACGCTTTAAGTATGAGAGCCTGGTCTTCTTGAGAAAGTTGCTCCAGTTTTTCATAGTCTTCCACGGGAGAGTAGATTTCAGCAGTCGTAAGTAGAGAAAAGAGCCGGCCTCCATAGTTATCACTAACGTTGAGGTTGCAGGATGACCGTTTCAGCAGCCTGACTAAGTCCGTCCTCTTCCAACGAGTCAACAGTCTTCCAACTTGGTCCAATAATTCCATAGTTGTTTCCAGACAACAATTCTCTGGTAATAAGACGATTATATGGGTTTGGCTAAATGTGGTCAATTTTTCCCGAGCAGTTCTTGAGGATGGAACAATCCGCTAGAATGTCACCTTAGTGGAACAGACTTTTTGACTTGTCAACAAATGTCCGTGATTGAACTGATGCCACCACGTGATGTTTAGAGGACGCCACAGACTTAGCGTTTCTCTCTTGTTGGGTCAGGGACCGCGGTCCGATCATCTGAAGACAATAATTTAAGGCCGTCGTAAAGAAGATGGTCAACAATATGCATTATGCTCGAATGGCTGATGGACTTACCTAGCCTTTTGATCGGCCGGACTTCAGGATTGCTAGTCTCTGCCTTACACTTCTTCAAGACGGGTTCTTGAATGAGTTTTGGCAAGAACTGCGTCCCGTAGCCCAATATGGAACACGCGGCTGCTGCTACGGCGAAGGCAGGTCCGTAGTCTTCCAAAATGTCGCTTTTGCCACTGGCAACAACGGCGAGACTTGCTGCAGCAGAAGCACCTTTTAGCAGGTCAGATCGAGCCCTGAACGCTGCGGCGTCATACAACACACCGTGTCCAATTGCTCCCCTCCCGTGCTCGGAACGTATGGACAGCTGTTGACGACGAGGTCCAGAAAGCGTGTGCCATTCTTTCCATGAACTAAAGTGGTCTACTTCGTAAATTGCCAATCGGTTGGCGTTGGCAAAGTGCCGGAGCGTTTCATAGGCTTCTTCTAAGTACTGTTGACGCGAAGCCCGGTCAGTCAATTTGTTGTAGCCAGTCGCCAACGCCTTTGAAGTGCGATAGCGCTCCCATTGATATATTCGAATGCATTGAGTGTTACCGAGCAAACCCTTTGTAAAGTAATTGTAACGGTAGGTATTCTTTGCTGCGTCTCCCCTGAACTCTTGTGGAATGATGAGACCGGAGGTTGTGGAGAAGATGAAAACCTCAGATTCCCCTTGGTTGCGATAGAACTTAATTCCCTCCTCGTAGAATTCCTGTGACCTTCTTAAACTAAGACACGGAAGTACCACCGCTCCGTGCATTAAGGAAGCACTTCTGTGGAGAATCGCATACCAGTGGTCTCCGAGAGTGAGACTGATTCCCCGACGCACGGCGTCGAAGTAATCGCGATTCAAAGAACAGAATTCCACTTCAGTCAGAATGGGCATCCCGCGAGATACTCGTACGGAGTTCACTATGCCAAAAAGATACCTTGGACGCAAAGCTAGACGAGCCAACCCCTGGAAAAGCGAGGCGGGAGTTGGCTCTACTATGACGCTACCAGATCGATGTAAATTGATAGCACCAACTTCGTACAGCGCTTTGAAAACTGGGTCAGCCAACGCGTCAAGGGGTAGATTAGGGTATTGAGAGTCTGCAAAATTCTTGCTATCTGTATCGCCGCGAGCAAGAAGGTCGGCTGTGGCTTCACCCAGCGAGCGAATATTTGCTTCGACCAGGTAAGGGTACGTCGATTGAACCTTTTCGAAGAACTGACCGGAGACATTAGCCCAAAGCTTGAGTATTCCTTGACCAGCAGCACTCTTGACGACTTGTTGAGCGAGCTTCATTTGCCTACCTCCTCGTTCTTACTGGCGAGTTAATCTTTGTTTGGCCTAGACTACAGTTGGGGTGCGAAGTATTCCTGTTTGTCTGTGGCCATCAGGTTTATTTAATCCCACGTGAGCCTGGCAGATTTGGTTTCGTAGCCGTGAACATTCATTGTCGCCGTACACATCATAGAAATGTTTGGTATACTCGGGGTGGAACATGACTGGATTATAGCACTCCGCCGCACTACGACCAAACCTTCTGTCCAAGTTGAGCAGTTGAACAATAGTCAGAAATGTTAAATCATAGCTGGCCGCTGTGCTGAGGGATCGTGACCTTACCCCGTTCTTAGTGCCACCTGCATCTTAGCGTTTCCGTCTAGTTTCATGAATTCTTGGGGGGCTAGGCCACCCAATGCGCTGTGCGGCCTGACGGTATTATAATCTTTTCTCCAGTCTTCTATCACCTCCCT
>ORJL011176149.1_pt1 | contig 36113 bp, 37 predicted proteins | sample 1779941 | NCBI WGS metagenome assembly ORJL01 (sample SAMEA104232317, study PRJEB22302) | groundwater metagenome | biome: forest; feature: aquifer; material: groundwater | place: USA | collected 2011-08-07 | depth 5.8 m | reverse complement strand
CCGCCGCGAAGGTCCGGAACGCGCGGAGGCGTTCCGAGAACATCGCCGCGTCCTGCACGACGCCGAACGCTTCCTGCAGCTCGCGGCACCGTTCCATCGACCGCGCGAGCGGCCTGCCGAGTCCGGGCTGGAACGCCTCGAGCGCGTAGCGGAGCCGCTTGATCGCCTTGCGAGCCTCGTGCAGTGCCGCGTCCTCGGTCGCCTCCCACGTCTCCGGGGCAGCGGCGAGTGCCTGCTCCGCCGCACGCAGCACGCGCGAGGGCGCCGCGACCACGAAATCGACGGACGGCTGCACCGCGAGGGCGCAGGCCCCCTCCAGGTCCGCGAGGAGCGCGAGGTGCTCCGCTCCGCCGAGGTGCCGCTCCATGCGCTCGCAGGCCCGCCCGCGGCGACGCGCGATCGAGCCCCGCAGCCTCGCGACGTCCTTCTCCGCGACCCCCGGCGTCCGATCGACCGCCTCGAGAAGGACGTCCCAGTCCCGCACCGGCGCGAGGGCCGACATGAGCCTGCGCAATCCCCGCTGCAACCCGCGGCGCGGCGCGCGCGGCAGGTGGCCTCCCAGGAACTGCACGGCCGAGCGGAGCCTGCGCGAGGACGTCCGCATGAGGTGGACGCCCGCGACGCCGTCGCCGGTCCGAAGGAGCCGCTCTCCCTCCCGAAGCCGCCCGACGTTCGCGCGAACCGCCTCCGCGAATCCCTCATGGATCGTGATCACGCCGTCTCCTACCCTGCCGCCCTGCGCGGGGCCGCCCTGACTGCGTCGAGGAGCCTGCGTCGCGTTGCCCGGCGGAGCAGGCGAAGGGCCCGGTCGACGCGGATCCAGCGCTGCTCCCAGATTTCGTTGCGCGCGCCGGGCAGCTCGTGACTCGCGTCGACCCGCGCGACGAACACGAACGCCTGGGACCCGTCATTCCGATCGTACACCCCCGTGAGGCGCACGATCGTGGCCCAGAGGCCGGTCTCCTCTCGGACCTCGCGTCGCGCGGCGTCGCGGGGCGCCTCGCGCCGCTTCAGGCCTCCGCCCGGGAGCTGCCAGCCGCACCGGGTCTTCACGAGGAGGACCCGGTCCCGGTGGCGGATGATGGCGAAGGCGGAGTCTCGGCGAGCCATGCGAGGTCCTCAACTCCTGGGTTATCGACAACCAACGGGTCTCGACCTGAGCCAAGGCCATCGCGCCTGTCATCTCCCCGCCGCCGCTCTTTGCACAATCTGAACACTCCCTTCGCAATCCCTTGGTCGGTCGCAAGGTACCCTCCTGGCATACGATTTCGATGCAGGAGGGACAGATGACTCGGATCCTCGCGGCGGCGGCCCTCGCGGCCGTCTGCGTGACCGGCCTGGGACGCGGCGCGCGCGCCGAGGGCGACGGCTCCATCATCGCCTATGGCCGCGAAAACAACTCCGGCACCTACGTCTACTTCAAGGAGCACGTCCTCGGGAACGAGGACTTCTCCGAGGAGGTCCAGAGCCTCCCCGGCACCGCCGCCGTCATCAACGCCGTCTCCAAGGACCCGAACGGCATCGGCTACGGCGGGATCGGCTACGTGAAGGGCGTGAAGGCGCTCAAGGTGAAGAAGGACGCCTCCTCCCCCGCCGTCGAGCCGACCCTCGAGAACGTCGTCTCCGGCGCCTATCCGATCAGCCGCTCCCTCTACCTCTATACGGCCGGCGCTCCCGATGCCTCGACCAAGGCCTTCATCGACTGGACCACGAGCGAGGAGGGGCAGAAGGTCTGCGAGGTCGTCAACTACTACCCCATCCCGAAGGACAAGTGGACCGTCGCGCCCTCTTCCCCCGGGAAGGCGACGATCACGCTGAAGGGCTCCGACACGATGGTCATCATCGGCCAGCGCTGGGCCGAGGTCTACATGAAGGCCCACCCCGAGGTCGTCATCCAGGTCACCGGCGGCGGGTCGGGCACCGGGATCGCCGCCCTCATCAACGGCACGACCACCATCTGCATGGCCTCCCGCGCCATGAAGGACAAGGAGCGCGCGCAGCTCAAGGAAAAGCAGGCGAAGGACGCCGTCGAGTTCGCCGTGGCGCTCGACGGGATCGCCATCTTCGTGAACGAGTCGAACGCCATCGCCGAGGTCTCCCTGGAGGAGCTCAAGGCGATCTTCACCGGCAAGACTACGGAGTGGACGGACCTTGGACCCGCTCGTTAGCGAACTGCTGCGGCGCGGGGAGCGCCGCTGGGGCGAGCGGATCGTCGAGCTGGCGATCCGCGGGAGCGCGGTCGTCGTCATCGCGGCCATCGTCCTCATCTTCGTCTTCGTGGCGAAGGAAGCGCTTCCGATGGTCACCTCGGCGGAGGTCCACGAGGAGGTGACGATCCGGAAGATGATCGAGCCGGGCCCGAAGGGGAAGTACTCCTGGCAGCCCGTCTCGAACGTGCCGAAGTACTCGCTCCTCCCCCTCCTCATCGGCACGCTGAAGGTGACGATCGTCGCGCTCTTCCTCGCGATCCCGATCGCGGTCGGCGCGGCGATCTTCACCTCCGAGTTCGCCCCGCAGTGGGCGCGCGAGCTGCTCAAGCCCGTCGTCGAGATGCTCGCCGGGATCCCCTCCGTCGTGATCGGCTTCTTCGCGATCATGGTCCTCGCCACCTGGGTGCAGGACGCGACCGGCTGCCGCCTCCGCCTGAACGCGATCACCGCCGGGATCGGCCTCTCGCTCGCCGTCATCCCGATCGTCTACACGGTTGCGGAGGACGCCCTCTCCGCGGTCCCCCAGGCCTTTCGCGACGGCTCCCGCGCGCTCGGCGCGAACCGCTGGCAGACCGCCTGGCTCGTCGTCCTCCCCGCGGCGAAGCCGGGCGTGTTCGCCGCGTGCGTCCTCGGATTCGGCCGCGCGATCGGCGAGACGATGATCGTCCTCATGTCGAGCGGGAACGCGGCGACCACCTCGATCGACCCGCGCCGCTCTCTCCGGACCTTCTCCGCGACGATCGCCGCCGAGCTGGGTGAGGTCGTCCACGGCTCCGCCCACTACCACGTCCTCTTCTTCCTCGGCGTCTTCCTCTTCGGCGTCACGTTCGTCTCCAACCTCGCCGGCCACTGGTACGTGAACCGCCTGCGCGGCAAGCTGCGCGGCCGCCCGAAGGGGGTGGCCCTGTGAGGAGGAAGCGGATCCGGATCGGGGCCTGGTTCTTCACAGGGCTCTCGGCCCTCTGCTGCCTCGTGATCGTCGTCGCCGTGGCGGTCATCCTCACGGACATCGTCAGGCACGGCTGGCCTCGCCTGTCGTGGGAGTTCGTCTCGAGCGCCCCGCGCAACGGGATGACCGAGGGAGGAATCTGGCCCGCCATCTTCGGCACGATCGCCCTCGTCCTCCTCATGACGCTCGCCGTGGTCCCGCTCGGGGTCGCGACCGCGGTCTACCTCCACGAGTACGCGCCGCAGGGGTCCTGGATCGTCCATGGCGTCCGCCTCGCGCTCCAGAACCTCGCCGGCGTCCCCGCGATCGTCTTCGGCCTCTTCGGCCTCGGGTTCTTCGTGCAGTTCTCCGGCGCTGGAATCGACCGACTCTTCTTCGGAGGACGCCTCGTCGTCGGCCAGCCGTGCATCCTCTGGGCCTCGCTCACGCTCGCCGTGCTGACGCTGCCGACGGTCGTCGTCGCGACGGAGGAGGCCCTCCGCGCGGTGCCGCGGACCTACCGCGAGGCCGCCTACGCCCTGGGCGCGACCCGTTGGCAGATGATCCGCCGCGTCGTGCTGCCGCAGTCGATCGGAGGGATCCTCACCGGCGCGATCCTCGCCGTCTCGCGCGGCGCGGGAGAAGTCGCGCCGATCCTCTTCACCGGCGCCGCCTACTACCTCCCCTACCTGCCGAAGGCCCTGAACGACCAGTTCATGGAGCTCGGGTACCACGTGTACGTGATGACGACGCAGGCCCCGGACGTGGAGGCGACGAAGCCGATCCTCTACGCGACGGTGCTCGTGCTGCTGCTCGTGACGTTCGGCCTGAACTTCTTCGCCGTGCTGCTGCGGTCGAGGATCCGTCGGAGGCTGAGGACGACATGAGCGCGATCCTCGAGGTCCTCGGCTTCTCGGCCTGGTACGCGGGTCAGCGCGTCCTCTCGGACGTCACGCTCGAGGTGCGGAAGGGGGAGATCCTCGGCATCATCGGGCCCGCGGGGGCGGGGAAGACGACGTTCCTGCGCAGCCTGAACCGGATGAACGACCTCGTGCCGGAGTTCCGCGCGGAGGGGGCGATCCGCTACCACGGGGTGAATCTCTACCTGGAGCGGGTCGATGCGCCGACTCTGCGCCGGCGGCTCGGGATGGTCTTCGCGACCCCCGCGCCGCTCCCCTCCTCCATCTACGACAACCTCGCTTTCGGCCCGCGCCTCCAGCGCCGCACGAAGGACCTCGACGTCCGCATCGAACGGTGCCTCCGCGCCGCGTACCTGTGGGACGAGGTGAAGGACCGCCTCTCGCTCCCCGCGCCGGCGCTCTCGGGAGGGCAGCAGCAGCGGCTCTGCCTCGCGCGGACGCTGATGCTCGATCCGGAGGCGCTCCTCCTCGACGAGCCGTGCAGCGGGCTCGATCCGATCTCGACTGCGAAGGTGGAGGAGGCGCTGGAGCGGATCAAGAGCGAGGTGAGCGTCGTCCTCGTCACGAACAACGTGATGCAGGCGTCGAGGGTGGCGGACCGGACGGCGTTCTTCCTCGACGGCCGCATGGTGGAGTGCGGCCCGACGCGCGAGATCTTCGTGAACCCGGCAGAGAAGGTGACGCATGAGTACATCAGCGGTCGCTTCGGCTAGCGTAGCCGCGCCGCCGAGAGCCCGCATCCAGGTGCGCGACCTGCACGTGCACTACGGGTCGTTCCATGCGATCAAGGGGGTCACTCTCGACTTTCCCGAGAAGGGGATCACGTCGATCATCGGACCGTCGGGGTGCGGGAAGTCGACGCTGCTGCGGTGCCTGAACAGGATGAACGACCACCTGCGCGGGTTCCGGGCGACGGGGTCGATCCTGTTCGACGGGAGGGACATCCACGCGCCGGGGACCGACGTCGACGTCCTCCGGAAGAACATCGGGATGGTCTTTCAGCGGCCGAATCCGTTCCCCCTCTCCGTGCAGGCGAACGTCGCGTATGGCCCGCGGATCCATGGGGAGACGCGCAGGGACGCCCTCGCGGCGGCGGTCGAGCGGGCGCTCCGCGGGACGGGGCTGTGGGACGAGCTGAAGGACCGCCTCCAGGAGAACGCACTCTCGCTCTCCGCGGAGCAGCAGCAGCGGCTCTGCGTGTCGAGGCTGCTCGCGGTCGAGCCGGAGGTGCTCCTCATGGACGAGCCGTGTTCGGCGCTCGACCCGGTCGCGACGGCGCGGATCGAGGAGCTGATGCAGGAGCTGAAGCGGGCGTATACGATCGTGATCGTGACGCACAACATGCAGCAGGCTGCGCGCGCGAGCGACCACTGCGGATTCATGTGGCTCGGCGAGCTGGTCGAGTTCGGCGCCACGCAGAAGATCTTCACGAACCCTCGGAACCCGCAGACCGAGGGGTACGTCACAGGACGGTTCGGCTAGTCCTACAACGCTCGTTTCGTCAGCCCCGAAGGGGCTGCCCAAGAAAGCCAGGGGCGCAAGCCCCTGGTTTCCACGCATTCATCGTGACGTGAGCCCTGAAAGGGCGACTCATGAAATGGGTCGCCCTTTCAGGGCTCCCTCCAAGGGGGGGGGGCCACGGATTCCCCAGGGGCTGCGCCCCTGGCTCTCTTGAACTCGCCCCTTCGGGGCTGAAGTAGCGTCGTAGGACCAGGAGACACCGATGTATCGCCACTTCGAAGAGCAGATCGCCGAGCTGAAGGCCCGCCTCGTCCACATGGGCGCGCTCGCGGAGTCGATGATCGAGGACGCCATCCGCGGCCTCGTCGACCGCAGCACCGAGCGCCACTCGCAGGTCTTCGCCCGCGAGAAGGAGGTCAACGACCTCCACGTCGAGATCGACGAACGCGTCATCGGCATTCTCGCGCTCCAGCACCCGGTCGCGGCCGATCTCCGCCTCGTCGTCATGTGCTCCAAGATCGGCGGCGAGCTCGAGCGCATCGGCGACCAGGCGGTGAACATCTGCCAGAACACCGAGATCCACCTCCAGGGCCCTCCTCTCAAGACGCTCGTCGACCTGCGCCTCATGGCCGACACGGCGCGCCGCATGCTGCGCGAGGCGCTCGACGCCTTCGTCCGCCGCGACCCGACCCTCGCGCAGCGGGTCCTCGACAGCGACGACGAGGTCGACGCCCTCAAGGACCAGATCTTCCGCGCGCTCCTCACCTACATGATGGCGGAGCCGACGACGATCCCCCGCGCGTTGCCGCTCATCCTCATCGCGCGGAACCTCGAGCGCGTCGGCGACCACGCGACGAACATCGCCGAGGAGGTGATCTACCTTGTCCAGGGCCGGGACGTGCGGCATCATCACGAGGAATCGAAGAGGCCGTAGCGCATGCCGAAGACCGTGCTGGTGATCGACGACGAGCCGGACCTCGTGAAGCTGCTCGACTACAACTTCACGCAGGCCGACTACCTCGTCCTCACGGCGACCGACGGGGCGGCGGGCCTGGAGACCGCGCGCCGCCATCACCCCGACCTCGTCGTCGTCGACGTGATGATGTCCGGCCTGGACGGCTGGGAGGTCGTCAAGCGCCTGCGCGCCGACCCCGCGACCGCCTCGGTGCCGATCCTCATGCTCACCGCGAAGGCCGAGGAGGCCGACCGCGTGCTCGGCCTGGAGCTGGGCGCCGACGACTACGTCTCCAAGCCGTTCAGCATCCGCGAGCTGCTCGCGCGCGTGAAGGCGCTCCTCCGCCGGCGCGAGAACGCCTCCACGCCGAAGGAGGTCGTCGCCGCGGGCGACATCGTGATCGACTCCGGCCGGCGCACCGTCACCGCCGGGGCCGCCGAGGTTCAGCTCACGGCCACGGAGTTCAACCTGCTGCGCGCCCTCGCAGAGCGCGCGGGGCGCGTGATGTCCCGCGAGCAGCTCATCACGCTCGCCTGCGGCGAGGACGCGGCGGTGGTCGACAGGACGATCGACGTCCATGTCGCCGCCCTGCGCAAGAAGCTCGGGAAGCGCGGGGACCGGATCGAGACCGTGCGCGGGGTCGGGTACCGGCTGAAGGGGTAACCGATGTTCCGTCGCCTCTTCACGGCGTTCCTGGCGCTCCTCGTAGTGGCACTCGCGGTCGCGGGTGTGATCGCCGCGCGCTCCACCCGAGCGAGGGTCCTCGGGGAGCTGGAGGATCGCCTCCACTCCGAGGCGCAGCTCCTGAAGGCGATCGTCCGCGCGGAGCTCGACGGCCCGGCGCTCGTGCGCGCGCTGACCGCGGTGGGTACCTCCGCCGAGGTCCGTCTCACCGTGATCGCCTCCGACGGCTCTGTCCTCGCCGATTCCCACCACGACCCGGCGCGGATGGAGAACCACAACACCCGCCCGGAGGTGATCGCGGCGCGGAGCGAAGGGCGCGGCTCCGACGTCCGCCAGAGCGAGACCGTGGGGTTCGAGATGATGTACTACGCGGAGCCGCTCGACGCCTCGAATCCGCACGGCACCATCGTGCGCGCCGCGCTCCCGTACACGCGCATCGACGAGGAGCTCTCGGGCCTCTACCGCACGCTCGCCGTGCTCTTCCTCGTCATCGCGGCCGCGGGGGCCGGGGTGACGTGGGTCGTGACGAGGTGGATCACGCGGCCTCTGCGCGAGATCCAATCCGTAGCGGAGGCGATCGCGCAGGGGGACTTCACGCGCCGGGCGCCTCTCGTCGGCCGCGACGAGGTCGCGAGCGTCGCGCTCGCCACGCATCGGATGGCCGACGAGCTGGCCGCGCGCCTCGACTCGTTCCGCGCGGAGTCGTCGAAGCTGGAGGCGATCCTCTCGAGCATGCGCGAGGGGGTTGTCGCGGTCGATCGCGACGGAGGCGTGCTCCACTGCAACCGGGAGGCCTGCGACCTGTTCGGCCTCGCCTCGGCGCCGATCGGGATGCGCGCCTGGGAGGCGGTGCGGCACCCGGGGTTGCAACGCGCCATCGAGGAGGTGCTCCGCGGCGCGCCGGAGGCGGCCGTGGAGGTGGAGGCGGGGCCGCGGATCGTCTCGGTGCGCGTAACCCCCGTGAAGGACCGCGGAGGCGCCGTCATCGTCGCGCACGACGCGACGGAGGAGCGCCGCTACCACACCCTGAGGAGGGACTTCGTCGCGAACGTCTCGCACGAGCTGCGGACGCCGCTCTCGCTGGTGCAGGGGTACGTCGAGACGCTGCGCGGGGGCGCGATCCGCGACGAGGCGCGGGCGATGGAGTTCCTGGAGACGATCGAGCGCCACGCGCGGCGGCTCGGGGCGATCGTCGAGGACCTCCTCGACCTCTCGCGCCTGGAGTCGGGCGGCCAGGCGCTCCGCTCGAGGACCATCGACGTCGCGGCGTTGCTCGGGAAGGTGGCGGGGTCGCTGCGCCCGCTCGCGGAGAAGAAGCGGCAGGAGCTGGTCGTGGACTCCTCGCCGTCGGCGGAGGGGCTGACGGCGGACCCGGACCTGTTGGAACGGGCGATCTCGAACCTGGTCGACAACGCGGTGAAGTACACGCCCGAGGGCGGGCGGATTCGCGTGTCGTCGCACGCCGACGGAGGAGACGTCGTGTTCGAGGTCGAGGACGACGGGATCGGAATCCCGGAGGCGGACCAGGCGCGCATCTTCGAGCGATTCTACCGCGTCGACAAGTCGCGGTCCCGGGAGCTGGGCGGCACGGGGCTCGGCCTCGCGATCGTGAAGCACGTCGCGCAGCTCCATGCCGGGAGCGTCTCGCTCCGCAGCCGCCTGGGCGAGGGGACCTGCTTCACGCTGCGGCTCCCCCGCGCCGAATAGTCGGGCCTCGCGCCAGCAGCGCGGAGTGGCAAGGCGCGCAGTTAGTCCTACAACGCTAGTTTCGTCAGCCCCGAAGGGGCTGTCCAAGAAAGCCAGGGGCGCAAGCCCCTGGTTTCCACGTATGCATCGGGACGCGAGCCCTGAAAGGGCGACCCATGAAATGTGTCGCCCTTTCAGGGCTCCCTCTGCGACGGTCGGGGAAGCCCCAGGGGCTGCGCCCCTGGCTGTCTTGACGTCGCCCCTTCGGGGCTGATCTAGCGTTGTAGGATTAGACGGCACTTCAGGGGTCCGTGGGGAGGTCGAGGATCACCCCCTCCGAGTCGCCGGCGACCTCGATCGTGCGCGCGCCAGCGGGGGCCTGAACCCGCGGGAGGCCGGATAGGGGGTCTCCTGTGACGCGCCACGCCCGTGCATCGAAGACGGCCCAGGGGCCGTTGTCGAGGCCCGGGACGACGAATCCGCCCTGCTCGTTCGCCGTCGCGCAGACCAGCTCGTTGGCGAGGGCCCCGCGACCGAGGAAAACGAGGCCACGCCCGGCGGCCGGCTTCCCGCCGCATCGGGCGACGCCGGCGACTCTCGGCGATGTCCGCAGCTCGATTCGCACCGATGCGTTGGCCTCCCGACCCACTTCGATGAAGCGTGTCCTCGCTGCCAGTCGGCCGGTCTGAGGATGGATGGTCACCATCCATGTGCCCGGCGTGAGGCCCGACGCCTCCCAAGTGTCCGGCGCCTGGCGTGAGACCGTGCGATCCTCTCCGGGCTCACACCCCGCCACGCCGACCCACGTGTCCGGGTCCGGCTCGGCCCCGTCCACCCGTACCGTGACTTTCAGCCGCGTCCCCTCGGGGAGGAGAATGTCGCGCTCGACGAGGCCTCCCTCCGGGACGTCGACGGTCGTCTCGACAGTCGCCAGCCCCCTGTCGCAGAAGCGCAGCGCATGGCGTCCCGGGGCGAGGTCGCGCAGCTCGAAACGGCCGCTCCCGTCGGCGTAGTCGCTCCCTGCGCGGCCGTCGCGGATTTCGCTGATGCGGGCGTTGCCGCTCGGCCTTCCCGTGCGCTCGCAGCGGATCGTCCCCCGGATGTTGCCTCCGCGCGCGAGCGTGAGGGCCACGCCGCGGAGGACCTCACCCTCGCGGACCTCGAGTTCGCCGCTCTCCTCCATCGCCATGCCATCCGCCTTCGCCTGGACGATCCACCGCCCCGGGGGGATCGGACCGAGCCGGAAGGAGCCGTCCGACGAGGTCTGCTGCTGGAGGCTGTGGGAGATGTAGGGACTGCATGATAAGAACTCGGGCGCGTCTGATGGACGCCTGAGCCCCAGTCGCGCCGGCGCGGGACCTCGTACGCCCCCCTCGATCGCCGCCGGGCGGGAGAGCACGACCTCGATCGGCTTCGCATCGGTCGTGTCGTACCACTCCGTCGATTCCATGTATCCCTCGGCCCTGGCGTCGACGTCGTAGCACTGCGCGCGGAGGTCCGCGACCCGAAAGGCGCCCTCGGGGCCCGCGCGCGTCGAGCGCTCCCTAGGGTACTGCCCGCCATTGTCGAGGCCGAAGTCCACATCGCGCACCAGCACCTCTGCGTCCGGGATCGGCCGCCCGCCCGTGTCGACGACCCTCCCGTGCAGCTCGGACGCGCGTGCCAGGCGAAGATCGGCGTCGAGTATCCCTCCCGCCTCGACGTGCATGCGCTCGGTGGCGGAGGCGTGCCCCGTCGCGTTGGCCTGAAGGTCGTCCTCTCCCGCGGGCACGGCCATCTCGTACCGCCCGTCGGCGTCGGCGGTCGTCCAGGTGCTTGGCCATGGGCCGAGGTCGTCCTGTGTGTGGATGCGCTCGAGGAGGCAAATGCGCGCTCCTGGGCACGCGCGCGACTCCTCGTCGAGAACGCGGCCACGGACGGTGCCGACCTCCGCGAGTTCCAGCTCGAGGGGGTGGACCGCCTCGTCCGGCGCGATGACCACGCTCGACAGCGGGGACTGGCCTCGGTTGCGCTCTGCGTGGACGAGCCACTCACCGCAGGCGACGGGGGAGGCGAACAGCCCGTCCTCGCCGGAGGAGAAGCGGACCTCCGAGCCGAACGGGTTCGACACAGGGTGTGCGACGACGGTCGCCGCGCACGGCCTCCCGTCCGGGCCGATCGTGCGGCCCTGCAGGGGAGGCGTCTCGGTCGCCGTCGCGGGAGGCACCGTCGTGGCCGCCTGGGTCGCGCTACGGCCTCGCGGCGCGGTGTCCTGCAGCAGCCTGGGCCTGTTCGCCGGCGCCGAGGCGCGCTCCGCCCGTGTGCGTGGACGCTCCCCACGCGGGGGAAGCGCCGCCGCGGCGAGAAGGAGCGCGACGACTCCGATCACCAGTGCCTTGCGCACGGCGGTATCCCTCAGCCCCTTCTACTTCGCCTTGTCCAGGGCCTTCCGTGCGCACTCGCGGACGTACTCGTCCGCGTCCTGAAGCGCCTTCTGGAGGACCTCCTCGGTTCCCTCGGCCCTCGGCTCGAGGCGGCCGAGGATCTCGACGACGCACACCCGGACCATGGGGTCGGGGCTCTGGAACGCCCTGATGAGGAGCGGGGCGGCCGGGGCGAGCGCGGACGGTTCCTCCGTACACGAGAGGGCCATCGCGGCTTGGTTCCGCCGCGCCCAGCTCGCGTCGTCGAGGGAGGCCGCCAGTTCCGTCACGCCTTCGGGGCCGATCTTCGCCATGGCGCCGCAGACGGACCAGGCAATCTTCGGATCGCCTTCTCTCGCCGTGCGCGCGAGCGCCGGGAGGGCCTCGCGGGCATCGGCGCCGAGCGCGCGGAGCGCCTCCGCGGCCTGCAGCCGGGCCTCGGGGTCGGGTGAGGCGAGCCTCTCGGCGAGGGCCGGGACAATCCGCGCGTCGCGCCTTCCGTACGCTGCACACGCCTCGGAGGCCTCGTATTGGACGAACGAGTCGTGGTCGCCGAGGGCGGCGAGGACGACCGGCATCGCCTCTTCGCCGCCGACCTTGCCGAGGGCCAGGATCGCGCACCCGCGGACGACTGCGCCCTCGTCCCGCGCGCACCGCAACAGCATGGGGACCGCTTCTCTGGCGGCAGGGCCGATGTCGGCGACGGCGTTGAGGACGGCGACGAGGCAATCGGCGTCCTCCTCCGCGTACCCGACGAGCATGGGGACGACGGGTGCCGCCGCGGGGCCCATCGCACCGAGGGCGCGGATCGCCGAGTCCCGGACCGCGGAGTCCTCGTCGTGGATCGCCGCGACGAGCCCCGGCAGGGCGATCGCAGGATCCGGATCGACATAGCCGAGGGCCGCCGCGGCGATGCGCCGTACGCCGGCGTTCCGGTCATGCAGCGCCGCGACGAGGTCGACCGCGGCGGCGCGGGCCTTCCCTTTCAGGCTACAGAGGGCGTTCGCCGCGCCCCACCGCGTCCAGGGGTCCCGGTCGTGCAGGGCCCTCGCGATGGCTGGCACGGCCTCCTCGCCAACGCCCGCGAGGGCGGCCCTGGCAGCCTCGCTCACGCGCTCGTCGCGGTCCCCCAGCGCGCGGCCGACGAGGGCAAGCTGCTCGGGTCTGGTGGCGGCGGCGAGGACGGCGTCCCTGCGGACAGCGGGGTCTTTCGAATCGATGGGCCGGGGAGTGGCGCAGCCGGCCAGGACGCAGCAGAGCAGAAGCAGAGCATGCTTCATTGTCCCCTCCTGATCCGGCAGCGTGCGCATCGTACCGGGGGCGCCGAACCGCGGCAAGGATCGGCCCTCAAGGGCGCTGTCGTCGCCCCGCTCGTCCTCGGCTTCCCCTTCACGCGCCGCGTCGCGGCCGACGAACGCAACGACTGGCTCGCCGACGCGCTCAAGCGGATGAAGGATACAAAGCGCCCGGGCGTCGTTCTCTGCGTCCCGCCGGACGCCGACGAGGCGATCGCCCTCGGCACCTCGCTCGCGAAGTTCATCGAGGAGCCCGCCACCGCCTCTCCCGCCGTCGAGGGGCACTCCGTCACCGCCGCGTGCCTGCTCGCCGAGGCCGTCTTCGTCTGCCTCCTTCCCGACGCGGTCTCGCGCTCCCTCCCCGCGCGCAAGGAGCGCCAGGACCTCCTCCTCATCGATGCGGAGGGGAAGATCGTCGACGCCGTCCCGCTCGACAAGGAGGTCGTCGGCTCCCCTGTCGACCTCGTCGCGGCGCTCGCACAGCTCCTCCACGGCAAGGACGGCAAGCGTCTCGTCGAGCGCTCGGACGCCGGGCGCGCCGCGCTCCCCGCGGGCGACGCCAATGCGATCGACGCGGCCCTCGCGAAGCTCGCCTCCGACAAGGCCGAGGAGCGCGACGCCGCCGAGGCCGACCTCCACCGCCTTGCGGCGAACGCGACGGCCGTCCTCGTCCACGCGCAGCGCGACTCGAAGGACCCCGAGGTCGTCGAGCGGATCGAGCAGGTCTTCACGAGCCTCTTCATCGATGCGCAGCAGACGGAACGCGGCAACCTTCCCTTCGGCGCCGCGTGGCCCCAGGCGGCCAGGGTCGACCCCTGCCCCGCGTGCGGCATGGCGATCTCCGACGACGATGCGAAGCGGTTCCTGCGCTTCCTCTCCGAGGAGGGGAAATGAGACCGCTCGGCGTCGGGTTCACGCTCCATCCCGACGCGGAGCACCTCGGCTGGGTGACCGCGGAGGGGCTCTCCGCGGTGCTGCCGCTCCCGCTGCCTCCGACGGAGGAGGCGGCGCGCGAGGTCGCCGGGCGGCTCGCGCGGATCCGGCCCGCGATTCCGATCGTGGGGTTCGAGAACCAGGTGAGCTACTTCGCGTTCGGCGACACGCGCGAGGAGGCGGCGTTCTGGAACCGCATCTGCGCGATCGGCGACGCCTGGATCCTGCTCGACCTGCACAACGCCTGGACGCAGTGCCTGAACTTCGGGGTGGCGCTCGCGGAGTACCTGGCCCCGCTCGACCTGTCGCGGGTGATCGAGGTGCACCTCTCGGGGGGGAGCGAGAGCGAGGCGGGGTGGCTGCCGTCGGGGCGGGTGATGCGGATCGACTCGCACGACGGGCCGGTGCCGGGGCCGGTGTGGGAGGCGTTCGAGCGGGTGCGGCCGCGGTGTCCGAACCTGCGGGGCGTGGTCGTGGAGCGGCTGAACGGCACGGTGCGAGGCGAGGACGTCGCGCTGCTGCGCGAGGAGGTGCGGCGCGCCCGGGCGATCTTCCGGGGAAGCGCATGCTGAGGGACGTGCAGCGGGTGCTGATCGCCGTGCTCCTCGCGGACGACCCCGGGGCGGAGCTGCGCGCGCGGCTGGCAGACGCGGGGCTCGCCGACGACGAGCGACGGTCGCTTGCGGCGATCTCCCCCGACGGCCTTCGCCTCTCGTCGCTGATTGTGAAGAAGCTGCGGTTCGAACGCCTCGTGCGCGGCGACGGCGACCTCGCGCGCCTGTTCGACGAACGGCCGGAGGAGTTCATGCGCCTCTACCGCGACTACGCGAAGGCGGTCCCGCCTGGGGCCTACTTCCCGCAGGAGGAGGGGCGCCTCTTCCGCGCCTGGCGCGACGGCGCGCTGGGTGCGTGACGGATCAGGAGTCGCTCTGCCGCCCGCTCCGCGGGCTCCGGCTCGCATGGGCGGATGGAGAACTGCGGGCTTGCGCCCGCAGCTAGTCCCTGCCGCCCGCTTCGCGGGCTGGGACCAAGCCCGCGGAGCGGGCGACAGGCAGTAGCCTGCGGCGCCAACCGCAGGTTCCTGGTGCCCATGTCCGGCAGCGAGCCCGCGGAGCGGGCGGAAGAGCGATGTGCGAGCCGACACGCGCCCCGTTTCGCCTCTCCATTTGCCGCATCCCTGGGCGCCTGCTACGATGCGGCGGTCGGTTGCTGTCAGGGGCGTCGCATGATGCAGAAGCGCGAGCTGGGGCGTTCGGGCCTCGTCGTCTCGGCGATGGGCCTCGGGTGCATGGGGATGAGCGAGTTCTACGGCGCGCGCGACGACGCGGAGTCTATAGCGACCATCCACCGCGCGCTCGAGCTCGGCATCGACTTCTTCGACACGGCCGACATGTACGGCCCCTTCACGAACGAGCGGCTCCTCGGACGTGCGCTCGCAGGCAGGCGCGATCGCGCCGTGATCGCGACGAAGTTCGGCAACGAACGCCGCGAGGACGGCTCCTGGATCGGCGTGAACGGCCGCCCCGAGTACGTCCGCCGCTCCTGCGACGGGTCCCTCTCGCGGCTCGGGGTCGAGGTGATCGACCTCTACTACCAGCATCGCGTGGACAAGACCGTGCCGATCGAAGACACCGTGGGCGCGATGGCCGAGCTCGTGCGCGCAGGGAAGGTGCGATTCCTTGGGCTCTCCGAGGCAGGTCCCGCGACGATCCGCCGCGCGCACAAGGTGCACCCGATCGCGGCGCTTCAGACCGAGTATTCGCTCTTCGAGCGCCACGTGGAGCGGGAGATCCTCCCGACCGTGCGCGAGCTGGGGATCGGCTTCGTCAGCTACAGCCCGCTCGGGCGCGCGATCCTCGCGGGGACCGTCACGAAGGCGGAGGACCTCGCGGAGGGGGACTCGCGCCGGACGCGCTTCCCTCGCTTCGCGGGGGAGAACCTGGCGCGGAATCTCGGGGCGACGGAGGTCGTCCAGCGCGTCGCCGCCGCGCGGGGCGCGACGCCGGCGCAGGTGGCCCTCGCGTGGGTGCTCTCGCGGGGCGACGACGTCGTGCCGATCCCCGGAACGAAGCGCCGCTCCTACCTCGAGCAGAACGCCGCCGCGACCGAGGTGGTCCTCTCGACCGATGACCTGCGCGCGCTGGCCGCCATCCAGCCGGCGGTCGGCGACCGCTACGCCGACATGCGCGCGATCGACACGTAGGCATTAGAGTCGCGCCCGTGAGGGCGCGGCGGATTGGCTCCCGTGAGGGAGCCCTTCATCCGGGTCCGCTCGATAGGGTCATTGCCTTTTGCTTCGATTCACGCCACTCTTCGCGCTCCTATGCGCCGCGCTCCGCGCCGACGCGGAGGACGCGCTCGCACAGGCCCTCGCGCGGATGCGCTCCGAGGGGAAGCCCGGGATCGTCGTGGTGGTCCCCTCCGACCCCACCGCCGCGGCCGTGGTGGCCGATCAGCTCGCCCGCGTGTACGGCGACGGCGGCGCCCCCGTGCGGCGGGTCCTCTGCGAGGCGGTCCTGGCCTGCGTCCGCGAGGGGACACCGATCGATGGCGCGGCCTCCGGCTGGAACCTCCTCCTCCTCGGTCCCGACGGGAAGGCGATCGACGGCTGCCATGCGCCGGCGATCGACCTCGGCGGGCGGTTCGCCTCGATCGCGGGCGGCATCCTCCACGGTGCGGACGACGCGCGGCTTGCCGAGCGCGCCGTCTCGGAGCGCACCGCCCTCGGTGCCAAGGCTGCGAAGCGCTTCGACGAGGCCGTGGCCGCCATCGGCGAGGGAGAGTTCGACGATCGCGAGGCCGCCTCCCGCGTGCTCGCCGAGCTCGCCCCGCACGCGGTCGCGATGCTCGCGCTGGAGTTTGCGAGGACGACGGACCCCGAGATGCAGGCGCGGATCCAGACGGCCTTCGACGGCGTCTACGCGGCGGGCCCCGACGGCGTTCCTGGCCCTCGACAGCCGCACGGCGCGGTATGGGCGGTCAGCGAGGTCGACGGATGGATCTTCGGGACCCGCGTGGGCTCACCCGAACTGCGACGGTTCCTCCTCTTCCAGGAGCGCTGACGTGGCGTTGCCCGAGGTCCCCTCGGACCGGCGACTCGCCGCGCACGCGCGGCGAGTGGTCGCCTGTCGCGCCTGTCCGCGCCTCGTCGCCTATCTCGCGCAGACGAAGCGCCGCTGGCCGGAGTGCTGGTGCAAGCCGGTCCCCGCCTACGGCGACCCGAAGGCGCGGCTGGTGATCGTCGGCCTCGCCCCCGGCCGTCGCGGCTCGAACCGCACGGCGCGGATGTTCACGGGGGACGCCTCGGGCGTCTGGCTCTTCCGCGTGCTGCACGCGACGGGGTTCTCGCCGCGCGAGCGGAGCGAGGGGCCCGGCGACGGGCTTCGCCTGCGCGGTTGCTGGATCACCGCGGCGGCGCGGTGTGCGCCCCCCGGCAACAAGCCTCTCCCCTCGGAGTTGGATGCCTGTCGGCCGTTCCTGGCGGACGAGTTCAACCTTCTCCGCAGCAGACGTGTCTTCCTCGCGCTCGGCCGCATCGGCCACGACGCCGTTCTCAAAGTGCATCGCCTGCGCCTGTCGGCCTTCCCGTTCGCGCACGGCGCGCTGCACCGCCTCCCCGACGGCCGCCTCCTGCTCGACTGCTTCCACTGCAGTCGCCAGAACACGAACACGGGGAGGCTGACCTGGCCTATGTTCCTTTCCGTCTTCCGCCGCGCTTGCTCGCTCGTGAAGCAGCGCGCGCCGGCTCGGTGACGCGCCGGGCCTTGGGCGCGCGAGGGGACGGAACCTCGGCGCCCGCGTCCGCGGCGAGATCGATGCCGAAGACGTCGCCCAGCCCCGCCGCGTCCAGCCTGCGCCCGCGACCCTGCGTCGTCTTGCCGACGATCGCCTTGGCCGCCGCCTCCCCCACCAGCTCCGCGTGGTCCACGCCCCGCAGGAGGAAGAGCAGCTCGGGCTTCTCGTCGAGCCTCGCCCCCACCCCGTACATCACCGCGGCGACGTGCTTGCACATCTCCGCCCAGTCGGGGCAGGAGCACGAGAGCGAGATCTCCTTCGGCAGGGGGAACAGGCCCTTGTCGCGGTCCGTGACGACCGTCATGACGTTGCCGGACAGCTTCCCCGCGAGCAGCTCCAGGAGCGACCCGACCTGCCCCGCGCACTGCCGCTTCACGTCCCTCCACTTCGCGGGCGGCACCGTCGCGATCCGCACCTTCACGTTGTACATCATCGAGCCGCTGACCTTGGCGACGATCTCCCCCTGCTTCACCTCCAGGTGGCACACGGAGCCGTTCCGCACGTACGTCCGGCCGCGCGGCAGGCGGTTCTCGTAGTCGCTGAACTTCTCCAGGTGGTCGCACCATGCTTTCCCCCAGAAGGTGCGGGCGATCGTCTTCCCCTCGATGCGGACGGGCTGGATGTCGTGCCCCTTCTTCTTCAGCTTCTCCATCTCCCGCAGCGCCTTGGCGCGGCGCGCCGCGACCGAGACGTACGGTCTCCATTCGTAGTACATGCTCACTCCTCCTCGAGGGCGCGAAGGTCAAGTCGGACCAGGTCGAGCAGTTCCTTGTCCCCCATCTCCGTGATCAGGCTCGGGACGCCCCCCTCCAGCACCTCCGTCGCCAGGGCCGCCTTGTCGCGGATGAGGGCGTCGATCTTCTCCTCGACGGTCCCCTGGCAGACGAACTTGTGGACCATGACGTTCCGCTTCTGGCCGATGCGGAAGGCCCGGTCCGTCGCCTGGTTCTCCACCGCCGGGTTCCACCAGCGGTCGAAGTGGATGACGTGCGACGCGGCCGTGAGGTTGAGGCCCGTGCCGCCGGCCTTGAGGGACAAGACGAAGAACGGCGGGCCGTCGTCGCGCTGGAAGTCCTCGACGAGCCCCGCGCGTTTCCCGACGGCGACCTCGCCGTGCAGAACGAGGCCGGGGCGGCCGAAGAGGGTCGCCAGCCAGCGCGCAAGCGGCGCGGTCATCTCGCGGAACTGCGTGAAGACCAGGGCCTTCTCCTGGCGCGCGGCGATCTCCTCGCAGACCTCGCGCAGGCGGTGGAACTTCCCGCTTTCCTCGGGCGCGTAGTCGGTGCCCGCGAGCCACTGGTCGGGATGGTTGCAGATCTGCTTGAAGCGCATCAGGAACGAGAGGACCACGCCCCGCCGCTGGATCCCCTCCGCCCCATCGAGGGCCTCCTCCAGGTCGCCCACCGACCGCTCGTAGAGCTGCGCCTGCTTGCGCGTCAGGCGGCAGAAGGCGCGGACCTCGGTCTTGTCGGGGAGGTCGGCGATGATCCGCTTGTCGGTCTTGAGCCTCCGGAGGAGGAACGGCCCGACGAGGCGGCGCAGCGGCGCGTACGCGTCCGTCTTCTGCCTCTCGAGCCTCTTCACGAAGTCTCCGAACGCCTTCGCCGATCCGAGGAGGCCCGGGCAGAGGAAGTCGAAGATCGACCAGAGGTCCGAGAGGCGGTTCTCGACGGGCGTCCCCGTGAGGACCACGCGTGCGACGGCCGTGAGGCGCTTGACCGCCCGCGTCTGGCGGGCGGAGGCGTTCTTGATCGCCTGGGCCTCGTCGAGGACGGCGAGTCCCCACCCGACCTGCGCCAGCCACGGGAGCCTCGTCAGCATCCCGTAGGTGGTGATGACGGCGTCGAGCGCAGACACGTCGGTCTTGTCCGCCCCGTCCATCGACGGGTGGACGAACCGCACGGCGAGCGAGGGCGCGAACCGCTCGATCTCCCTCTTCCAGTTGCCGAGGAGCGAGGCGGGCATCACGAGGATCGCGGGGCCCGGCCTCTCTTCGCGCCGCAGGAGGAGCAGGAGCGCGAGCACCTGCACGGTCTTGCCGAGGCCCATGTCGTCGGCGAGGCAGGAGCCGAGGCCGAGGCGCGTGAGGGTCCAGAGCCAGCGGACGCCGGTCTCCTGGTAGGGGCGGAGCGTCGCGCGGAGGCCGCTCGCGAGCGCGGCGGCGGGATAGGCGCCGGGCTCGCGGATCTCGCGCAGGCGATCGGCGAGCCACGCGCCGGCGTTCACCTCCGACCACGGGGCCCCCCCGCCGGGGAGCATCTCCTCCGGCCCGGGGTCGAGGCTCGCGCCGGCGAGCAGCCTCATCCCCTCGAGGAGCGACACGCCGTCGCGTCCCACCTCCCGCTGGACGCGCTTCCAGTGTTCGAGGGCCTGCTGGAGCTTCTCATGATCGACCTCGACCCACCTCCCGCGGAGCTGGAGGAGCCCCTGTCGCGCGGCGAGGACCCGCGCCCACTCCTCCGCGGAGAGCTCCTCGCCGTCGAGCGAGGCGCCGACGTGGAAGTCGAGCATGGCGTCGACGCCGAAGCCCGCCGGGCGCCGGCCGCCGATCGAGACGCCGACGCGGACGCGCGGGGGGCGGCGGGTCCACCAGTCGGGCATGCGGACGAAGAGGCCGCTCTCCTCGAGCGCGGGGATGTCCTTGAGAAAGCGGAAGGCGTCGGGAGGCGTCCAGCGCAGCGGGTGGAAGACGTCGCCTGAGTCGACGAGGTCTTTCACCCAGGCGCAGCGTTCGGCGGCGCGCTGCACGGGGGTGAGGAGGCGGACGAGGCCCTGGCGGTTGCGCGCGCCGGCGTACTCCTGGAGGGCCTTTCCGAGGGGCTGGTACTCGACGCGGCGCCCGTCGAGGAGGCGAGGGGCGTAGGTGGCGAGGAAGGCGAAGGGGCACTCGACGTCGTTCTTGTTCTCTGCGAGGTGGAAGGAGACGCGGCCGACGCGGTGCCAGAGCGGGCCTTGGGCCTGGAGCCACTCGGTGAGGCCTCCCTTGCACCGCGCGGCGTCGGCGCGGCAGTGCGCGTCGAGCTCGGTCCAGAGCCGCTCGGCGGACTCAACGCGGAGGTATTCGCCTCCGCGCATCGGCGGGGCGGACGCCACGAGGGCTGCGATCTCTTCGCGCGGGGGCGGGAGGGGCTTGCCGATCTCCTCGGACGGCTCGGGGACATGGCAGAGGGCGGTGAGGTAGGTCTCGCCGAGGCGGCGCCAGAACGTGAGGCCTGTCGGCAGCGGAGTCTCGTGGCGGAGTGTGGCGAGTTGAAGGAGCCCGTGGGCGGAGCCCTGCTCGAAGGCCTTGCGGAGCGGTCCGGCGAGCCCGTCCAGGGATGTCGAGGCGGCCATGTCGGCAGCTTCGGCCAGGACGAGGGCACCCGTGGGTGTGAGTGCGAGGTCCATCGGGGGCGAGAGGATACAGGATCCGCGGGGGGATGCGCCCGGAAAATATGGCTCGTCGCCCGCGCGGGCCCCCTCGCGTCGACGCAGCAACGAGCGAGCCGCGGGCTTGCCGCTGACCCTGACCGCGGCTATCATGGCGACATGAAGAGCCCCTTCCCGGGAATGGACCCGTACCTTGAGCGTCCCTCTCTCTGGTGGGGGTTCCACACCAGCTTGATCGGCACGATCCGACGGATGCTCGTCCCGCAGGTCCGCCCGGCCTACTGGGTGGATGTCGAGGACCGCGTCTACGTCGATTTCGAGGACGAGGGCCGCAGGGCGATCGGTCCGGACGTGTTCATCTTGCCGCGACCGGGAGAGCCGAGAAAGGTGTCGCCCTCCGCGACGGCGGCCTCTCCGACTGCCGTCGTCGAGGCGCCGATCGCCATGCCGATCCGCGAGCACTCGCTGAAGATCCTGCGGCACGCGGACCACGAGGTGGTCACGATCATCGAGATCCTCTCCCCGACGAACAAGCGGTCCGGCGGCGCGGGGCGGGGCGTGTACCTCGCCAAGCGATCGGACGTGCTGTGCAGCACGACGCACCTCGTCGAGATCGACCTCCTCAGGCAGGGCGCGCGTTCGCCGGTGCGCGGAGAGCTGCCGGCCTGCGACTACGTCGCCTTGGTTCATCGCACGCCCGACCGTCCGCGCGCGGAGGTCTTCGCGATGAGCCTGCGCGAGCCGCTCCTCGTGCTGCCGATCCCGCTCGCGACAGGCGATCCGGACGTGGCGTTGGACCTCGGCGAGGCCGTTCGGGTGACCTACGAGGAGGGCGGGTACGACCTGGAGCTCGACTACGCGGGCGACGCGGACCCCCCGCTCGCAGGCGAATCCGCCTCGTGGGCGGCCGAGGTCCTGAAGAAGTCAGGTGCGAGACCCGCCTGATTCCGAGGGTGACCGCGGGACGCGACGACGCCTTCTGATCCAAGGTGCCATGGATCCCCTCTACGACTGGAAGCGTCCCGAGAAGCTCACGTCGGATCAGCTCCGCGCCCTCGAATCCTTGCACGAGGGGTTCGCGCGGAACCTGGGCGCCTCCCTCTCCGTCCTCCTCCGCACGATCGCAGACGTTCGACTGGAGGTCGTCGATCAGCTCACCTACTCCGAGTTCATCATGTCCATCCCGAACCCCACGTGCTTCGCGCTCCTGTCGTGCGAGCCGCTGGAGGGGAACATCATCCTGGAGGTGAACCCGTCGATCGTCTTCCCGATCTTCGACCGCCTCATGGGCGGGGGATGGCCTGCTACGGCCCTCCCGGAGCGGGCGCTCACGGACATCGAGTGGCGACTGATGTCGACGATCCTCGCCCGAACGACAGAGCATCTCTCGTCTACCTGGGGGGAGATCAAAAAGGTCGACTTCAAGGTGGTCACGACAGAGTCGAACCCGCAGCTCATGCAGATCGTCGCCCCGAATGAGCCGGTGGTCCTCATCTGCTTCGACATGACAATGGAGAATCACGGCGGGCTCCTGAATCTCTGCATCCCGATCAGCGTGATCGAGCCGCTCATGCCGAAGCTTGCCTCTCACTAAGGGGTCCGACTTGGCAGGGGACACAGGAAGCCCTCTCGCCAGCCTCGGCGCGTCGCCTGCCACGGGCAGCCAGACGGCGATACGATGGATCATCTGAGGAGCGAGCGTCCCCCTTGCCGCCGCCGGTTGAAATGACTATCATGATGTACATCAGGAGGTCGACATGCCCAAGCAGTACTCCATTGCCGACGCGCGACATCAGCTCCCCGCGATCGTCCACGACGCGGAGCGCGGAACCCCCATCGAGCTGACCCGCCGGGGGAAGCCGGTCGCGGTGCTCATCTCCATCGCGAGGTGGCAGCGGCTGTCGAAAGGACGCCCCGACTTCTGGAAGGCACTCCAGGAATTCCGTCGCACGCACGACCTCGAGGCGCTCGACGCCGACGACGTCTTTTCGAACCTGCGCGACCGGAGCCCGGGTCGGGAGGTGAAGTGGTGAGCCTGAAGTACCTGCTCGACACCGACGCCCTGTCGGAACCCATGAAGCCTCGACCCCACGCAGGTTTCCTTCGCCGGCTGGAGGCGCACAGGGATCGTGTCGCGATCGCCTCCACGACCTGGCACGAGGCGCTCTTCGGGATGTGTCGGCTCCCCGCGGGACGGCGGCGGCAGGACATCGAGGAGTTCCTCACCCGTGTCGTCGCCCCCTCCATCCCGATCCTCGCCTACGATGCCCGCGCGGCCGAATGGCATGCCGAGGAGCGTGCGCGGCTCCTGGCCCGCGGTCGTGCCGTGTCATTCACCGACGGGCAGATCGCCGCGATCGCGAAGCAGAACGACCTCGCCGTCGTGACGCGGAACGCAAAGGACTTCTCCCACTTCGATGACCTCGAGGTCGAGGACTGGTGGCGATAGCGCCCGTGTTCGCTCACCTCTTCGTTGACATCCCCGCGCCGCGTGGTACGCTGGTACGGCTTTTCGCGGGGGGTGCCCTCCGCAGGCAATCCCGAGGCGTGATTTCCCCTCCGGACCCTCCGGCCCACCATAGCCGGCCCCGGATGAGGGGTTGGAGCATTCATGGTCACCCCCGTCTCCGTCAAGGAGCTCCTCACCGCGGGCGTCCACTTCGGACACCGCGTCTCCCGGTGGAACCCCAGGATGCGCCCCTACATCTTCGGGAAGCGCAACCTGATCCACATCATCGACCTCCGCGCCACCATCCACGGCCTCGTCACCGCCTGCCACGTCCTCACCGCCCTCGCCAAGCAGGGGAAGGACTTCCTCTTCGTCGGCACCAAGAAGCAGGCCCGCAGCGTCGTCGAGACCGCGGCGAAGTCCTGCAACCAGCACTACGTCACCGAGAGGTGGATCGGCGGCACCCTGACGAACTACGCCACCGTCTCGCACCGCCTCCAGCGGCTCTTCGAGATCGAGAGGATGGAGGCTGACGGCCGCATCGAGATGTACGGCAAGAAGGAGCGCTCCCACATCATGCGCGAGAAGCGCAAGCTCAAGCGGAACCTCGAGGGGATCCGCAACATGGGCAAGATGCCCGGCGCCCTCGTCATCGTCGACCCGCGTCGCGAGAAGAACGCCGTCCGCGAGGCCAACAAGCTCAAGATCCCCGTCATCGCCGTGATCGACACCGACGCCGACCCGCAGCTCGTCGATGTCCCCATCCCCGCGAACGACGACGCCTTCCGCGTCAACCAGATCCTCATCACCCGGCTCGCCGAGGCCGTCATGGCGGGACGGACCGCCTCCAACACGGCCCCGATCCTCCCGCTTGGCGAGGCGCCCGGCGGCGAGGCCCCGCCCCCCGTGCCGCCGACCGTCCCCCAGGTGTAACGAGAGGAAGGAAGAGCCCCATGGCCATCGATGCCAAGCTCGTGATGCAGCTCCGGAACGAGACCTCCGCCGGCGTGAACGACTGCCGCTCCGCCCTGGAGGAGGCCAAGGGCGATGCGGCCAAGGCGAAGGCGATCCTCAAGGAGAAGGGCCTCGCCCGCGGCGCGAAGCTCGCCGAGCGCGCTGCCAAGCAGGGGCGCGTCGCCGCGTACGTCCACGGCGAGAGCGGCAAGGGAGGCGCCCTCGTGGAGTTGAACTGCGAGACCGACTTCGTCGCGAAGAACCCCGAGTTCGTCGAGCTCGCCGGCAACCTCGCGATCCAGGTCTACGGCTACGACCCGAAGTACATCAAGCGGGAGGAGATTCCCGCCCCCCTCCTCGAGGAGGAGAAGGCGAAGTACGCCGAAGAGGTGAAGGGGAAGCCGCCCGAGATCGCGGAGAAGGTCCTCGAGGCGAAGCTGATGAAGAACCTCTACTCGAAGCTCGTCCTCCTGGACATGCCGTACCTGCGCGACGAGTCGACGACGGTCGGCGACGTCATCAAGGGGAAGATCGGCACGATGAAGGAGAACATCGTCGTGGGTCGCATCGCCCGCTTCGAGATTGGCGTCTAACGTCGCCGCCGCTCAGGGGGAGGACCGCCCGATGGACAAGCCGCGCTACAGCCGCGTCCTCCTCAAGCTCTCGGGCGAGGGGTTCTGCCGCGAGGGGGGCCGCGGGATCGAGATCGACGAGGTCCGCTCCGTCGCCCGCCAGATCGCCCAGGTCGCGAAGCTCGGCATCCAGGTCGCCGTCGTCGTCGGCGGAGGGAACATCGTCCGCGGCGCCGAGCTCGCGAAGCACGGCGTGAACGCGGCGACAGGCGACTACATGGGGATGTGCGCGACGGTCGTGAACGCCCTCGCGCTGCAGGACATCCTCGAGCACGAGGGCACGCCGACGCGGGTCCTCACCGCGATCCCGATGTCCTCCGTCGCGGAGCCGTTCATTCGCCGCCGCGCGATTCGCCACCAGGAGAAGGGGCGCGTCGTCATCCTCGCCGCGGGGACGGGGAACCCCCACTTCACGACCGACACCGCCGCGGCCCTGCGCGCGACCGAGCTGGGGGCCGAGGTGATCCTCAAGGCGACGAAGGTCGACGGGGTCTACACGGCCGACCCGAAGAAGGACCCGACCGCGAAGAAGCTGGAGACGATCTCCTACATGGAGGTCCTCAACATGGGTCTTCGCGTGATGGACTCCACCGCGATCTCGATGTGCATGGAATACAAGATCCCCATCATCGTCTTCGACCTCAAGAAGGAGGGAAACCTGGTCCGCGCGGTCCGGGGAGAGGCGGTGGGGACGGTGATTGGCGCGAAGTAGGCTTGGGAGCGACGCATGCCGTACGACGACATCTACCTGGAAGCGACCGACAAGATGGAGAAGGCGTCCGAGGTGCTCGTGCACGAGCTCCGCGGCATCCGCACCGGGCGCGCCACGCCGGGGCTCGTCGAGAACATCCGCGTCGACTACTACGGCGCGCCGACTCCGCTGAAGCAGGTCGCGGCGATCTCGATCCCCGACGCGCGCCTGATCGTGATCAAGCCTTTCGACCAGTCGTCGCTCGGCGCGATCGAGAAGGCGATCCAGAAGTCGGAGCTCGGGATCAACCCGTCGAACGACGGCAAGCTCCTCCGGCTCGCGATCCCTCCCCTCTCCGAGGACCGCAGGAAGCAGCTCGCGAAGATGGTGAAGGAGATCGGCGAGAAGGCGAAGGTCGCCATCCGCAACGTCCGGCGCGAGGCGGTTCGCATGACGGACGAGGAGGAGAAGTCGGGGAAGATGACCGAGGACGACAAGATGAAGCTGAAGGGCGAGATCGACAAGCTCACGAAGGAGCAGGAGCAGAAGGTCGAGGAGGGGCTGGAAAAGAAGACGAAAGAGATCATGGAAGTGTAGCGGGCGCGAAGTCTCAATCTTCAATGCGCAATTCGCATGTAAGGTTCAATCATCAAGATCCAGGGAGGCGGAGAGGGAGGCTGGACACCACGGCGGGAACCTTGAACCTTGAGACGTGGAACTTTGTTGCACATTGCGCATTGAGTCTTGAGACTTTCCTCCGCCGGGGGTGTAGCTCAGTGGTAGAGCAATGGCCTTTTAAGCCATGGGCCGGGGGTTCGAATCCCCCCACCCTCATCCTCGCGTTGCTGCTCGCGTGCTCCGTCGCCTTCGGGGACGACGCGGCCCTCGAGAACGCCCGGGCCGCCGCGGACGCGCTCGCTGCGGGGAAATCCGACGAGGCCGCCGACCACTGCGGGAAGCTCCTGACGTTCGACCTCGCGCCGGAGACCTGGGTCGACGTCCACTTCGCGCTCCTGTGCCTGCGGCCGAAGGACCTCGAGCGGCTCCTCTCGCGCATCGAGAGGAAGCCGTGGATGGAGAAGGAGGACCTCTCGCGCTGGCCCGACCTCGTGCAGCGCGTGAACCGCGACCCGAAGGGGGCGGCGGAGATCCTCGCGGCGCGCCTCGAGAAGTCGCCCGACGACGCGGTGCTCCTGAACCTCCTCGCCTCCGCGTGCGAGGGGATGGGGAAGGGGGAGGAGGCGGCGGCCGGGTACGAGCAGGCGAGGAAGGCGGCGGGGAAGCCGACCTGCTTCTGGATCAACATGCCGCAGATGTCGATCGCGCTCCTCCTGAAGAGGAAGAAGCGGGACGACGACGCCTACCTGCTCGAGCGCGAGGTCGTCTCGAGTCTCACGCCGCTCCCCGACCCGAGGGAGGCGCTCGCGGGAGGGGACCTCGCGGCGGGGGCGAAGGCGCTGCGCGACGTCGCCTACTTCCGCACGCAGCTCGCGATGGCGCTGTCGAACGTGGGGGCGTACGAGGCGTCCCAGGGGAAGCAGGCGGAGGCGATCGACTCCTACCGGAAGAGCCTGGCGATCGAGCCGCGCGACGCGCAGACGCATGCGAACCTCTCCGCCGCGCTGTACGCCATCGACGACGCGACGGCGGCGCTCAAGTCGATCGAGGAAGCCTTGCGGCTCGACCCGAAGAACGACATCTACCAGAAGGAGCGGGCGATCATCCTCTCGAAGGTGAACGGAGGGGAAAAATGAGGGTCGCGCTCCTCGCCCTCCTGCTGCTCGTCGGCTGCCATCGCACGCAGGGGGTGAAGGGGTACGTGCTCGACTCCGCGGACGGCGCGCACGTGCAGGTATGCGACGTGGACGAGGACTACGTGCCGAGCCTGCCCCATGGGGAGCCGGTGGCTGGGGCGCGGGTGCGGGTCGAGGTGAAGGGGAAGATGGGCGGGTGGATCCCGTTCGGGCCGTACGTGGAGAAGAGCGAGGTTCGGACGGACGGGTTGGGGCGGTTCGACCTGGAGTGGTACGAGGTGCCGCACCCTCAGGACGCGAGGCTGCTGGTGGAGAAGCCGGGGTTCGTGCCGCTCGAGTACCCTTTCGCGCTGCCATGCCTGGAGGAGCTGAGGGTCTACCTTGCGCGGGACGGCGCCCATTGAATCGCCGCACGGCGGCTCCTATACTCTTCGCGAGACTCGTTGCCCCCATCGTCTAGGCCGGTCTAGGACACAGGCTTTTCAAGTCTGCAGCACGGGTTCAAATCCCGTTGGGGGCATTACCCTTCGTTTCCAACCCTCGGGGTCACTCGGCGGCGACGAATTTGCAAGTCCCGTCGGGAGAGCCACGCTTCGCAGGGCGCAGCGGACTCCCTCGGGGAGCGGGAACCTGAACATCTCGAAGCGTGCGGACTTCTTCTCCGGGTCGATCGTGACCTGCCCTAGGAATGCCTCCAGCGCCCGTCTGCGGGCTTCGGGCGTCCCTCCCTCTTCCAGGGTGCGACGTAGGTCCAACGTGATCGCGAGGACTTCGTCGATGGCCCGTTCGGTGTCGGGCACCCCCTGAGCAGGATCGGGTAGGAGGGCGATCTCGCGGTCGAGTCCCTCGATCTCAGTCCGCAGGCGATTCAACTCCTCGTTCAGGAACTTCACGTTCTCGGGAGACACGCCACGCACCAACGCCTGCGCACGCCCTTCGAGTTCCTCTTTCCTCGACACGAGCGACTGACGGCGCTCGTGCTCGATGCCGGCATGGAAGTAGCGATCCAGTACTCGCCTCACGTCGTTCCGCCAGTCGTCACTCTTTGAAATCTCGTCGATGGTCGTGCGGATGGTGCTCAGAACGGGCTCCTCGACCGCCTCTCGTGGAACGAGCACCTTCGGACACGCCGTCGGTCCACCCTCTCGGCATGATCCGCAGATGTAGGCGTTGTAGACGGGGAGTCGCGCCTTCTCGCCCGTGACCGGATTCCGCATCCAGCGGTACGACCACTGGGCGACGAGATGGTGACCGCACCGCTTGCACATCAGGAAGCCGGCGAGCAACGCGGTAGAGCGGGACGAACGCGGGTTCCGTCCGGCAGCTTCCTTGCCGCCTCCGCCATTGTTCTTCTCCGCGGCGGCCAACCGTTCGTCCACCAACCGTGTGATCTCAAGAGGGATCAGAACCTCGTGAGCGCCCTCGACCATGATCCAGTCCTTCTCGGGATTCGGACGTACGCGCTCTCGCTCCCAGTCCTCCGGCTCGACGCGCGTGTAGGGGTTGCCCTGATCGTCGGGGTGCATCTCGATCCGGAATACCTTCGCGCTCGAATCCTTGTTGAACCTGCTGGTCCCTCGGTAGGCGGGGTTCCGCAGGATCATCCTGACCGTGGAACCTCTCCACGAACCGCCACGGTACGTCGCGTACCCCATCCGGTTCAGTTCCCCGGCGATCTCCCTGAAACCGCCCAGGTAGCGGGCGTACATCGTGAACATGAGCAGCACGGCCTCGATCCTCTGCGGAAGGCCGGGGTAGCGGATCACGTCGTCCGTCCGCTGCTTCTTTGGGGAACCTACGACCGGACGAAGAAGACTCCCATCAAGCGCCCGAATCTCCCACTCTGCAGCCTGCTTCGCCCCCCTCGGGCCGAGCTTGATGAGCCGGTGGATCTCTACGGGCTGCTCGCGCTGATCGATTACGAGGAAGTCAAACCCATACGGGGGGAATCCCCCGGCGACATGCCCCTTGAGCGCCCTGGCGACCTGACCCCTGATCGCGCCCGTCGCGACAGTGCGGGACTTGCCTGCGGCCTCCAGTTCCTTGATTACGCGCATGATGACGCGTTCGATCTCGCGGTCGTTGCTCGCGCATCTGTCGTCGATGAAGTAGTAGAACTTCCTGCGCTTGTGGGCCATCATGAAAAAGTAGCCGTATGCGTTGAAGTCCTGAAACCTGCCGAAGCGCGACAAGTCGAACCCGACTACGAATGCGAAATCTGTCCGCTCCTCAATCATGCGGATCAAGCGGGCCAATCCCTTGCGCCTGGATTCGTCGAGCGTGCCCGAGACTCCGTCGTCGATGACGTAGTCCAGGATCGTGACGCCATTCTCCTTGGCCCAGGTGGAGATGACCGACTTCTGCTGTTCGAGACTCTTCGCCTGCTCGTCGCGGCTCCAACGGAGGTAAGCGATGGCCCGCAGTCCGGTGAACGTCCTCATGCGGTGCCTCCCTGACGATTGCGGAGCCAGACTCGAACGGCGCACTCAACGATGGCCAATCGGGCGTCAACGATGGCCCTAGCCTGCGCAGCGGGCTCCGCATGGTCGATTTCGATCACATCAACATCTTGGAACCATGATGTCGCCGCTTCCCAACCGCCATCGGCGCGCTGTAGGGTCTCCCAGATCACGGAAGCGACGGGCTTGACGCACGCTTCCCAGATGCGGCGGAGCCCCTCGTAGATCACCTCTGCGATTTCCGCAGCCATGTACTGCACGTCCGACTCGCTGATGATCGAGAAGCGCATCCCCCACTCCGACGGCGTTCGCAGGATTGCGTCCGTCTCCACAGCCGTCAGCTCCGCGCCCGCCGCGAGGCGGGCAGACTCCCAGCGCCGGCCGCGTTCGTCAAGGACTCTCTGGGCCGCGATCGTGTTCGTCGTGGGCGCACCGACTCCATCGCGCAGGAAATCTTTCGCCTGCTCGCGACTCCCCATGTTCGCGCGCGTCGCGTTCTCCATGAACCCCTTCTTCGCTATCTCAGTGCGAGCAGCCGCATGGTCCGGACATCGAGGCGTTGCTCCCGCCACAGGCGACGGTCGCGGCGCATGTGATCGGGGCCGCGCTGGCCGTACAGGATTCGGCCGTTGCGATGGACCAGGACGCCGACTCCGAGAGTCCGGCGCACGCAGTCCAGGAGCCGCTCGCGCTGCTCCCGCCCCAGTCGCCCCAGGCGCTGGATCAAGTAGAGAATGCAGACGAGGCAATAGAGCCTGTTCGGCGCCGACCACTGTGTCGCGTCCCGAAGGTGCGCCAGGAAGGCGTCCACGGCGGGGAGCATCCCCCCATCCGCAGGCAGGAACAGCTGCCGATGCACCACCTGCCCATGACGGCGGCACTGGTCGGTGCGGAAGGCGCGGGCCGCCGCCCTGCGATAGCCGGGGTGGTCGTAGTGCGTCACGGTCGGGCGCTTGAGCGACGCGCCACGGCCCTCGAACCACCGAATCGAGATCTCCCTGTCCAGCTCCTGCACGATGTCGCGCAGGTCGATCGGGGTCCAGAGGTCGGTGCGCACGGATCGGCGTCGCCTGCCTGGGAGCCAAGCCGCGACGTCCTGGCACAGGCACGCCAGCGACCATGCGGCGCTGCCCGTCATCCCACCTCCCTTCGCCATCTCGCGCTGGATCATCGCGTTCGCCTGCACGTGCAGGAAGTCCAGCTCCTTCGGGAGCGCGAAGTTGAGGAATCTCCCCGCCTCCGCAGGGGGGACAAACTTCCCCCCTGCGGGTGGCTGGCTACCTCCGCGGATTGACGTGTCGGTGTCGGCGGGTGAGCATGAGCGGTTGTACGCTTGCTCTGACGGACCCTGTATAGAGCCACGTTGCGCGAGCGGGCCGGGCAGATCGGGTCGACCGACCCCGTGGTCGCGATCGTTCCCGTCCTGGCCGACGGTCGCCCGCGCCGGGTTCGCCTCGCCCTGCACCATGTACGGTGCGTCCGGGCTCGGATCCCCCGACCGCGGCGATCTGGTTACCCGGCCCTGAGCCACGTCCGGACCGGGCGGGGACTCGCACCAATCCCCTTCACTGAAGGCGCGGAGGCGCCGCTCCATTGCGGTGAGACTTGCGTCATCGGGCGCGACGGCCCTGTAGTGGCGGATCCCCGCGGCCAGGGAGCGCATGGCGGCGCGGAACTCCCGCCACGCGCGCCGACCGCGGAGGTACCCGGCCTCGCGAAGGGCCGCCTCGAACTCGGCGAGGCGCCGGGCCGGGACACGGGCCCCGTCCAGGCCGATCTCCACGCCCAGGAACTCCAGCCGCTCGCGCCGGAGGTCGACGACCCCGGTCGTGGCGGGCTTGAGGCGCATGCCGTACAGGCGGCCAAGGGCCGAGTCCAGCAGGGTCACCGCCCGTCCGCAGGCCTCGGCGGCAGCCCCGACAAGGAACCAGTTGTCCGCGAAGTTCACGAACCGCACGGACTCGGCGGCCAGCATCTCCGCGATCGGGGACATGGCCAGGTTGAACAGGGTGGGGGCGAACACCGCGCCCTGCGCCAGGCCCCGTCCATCGTGGGGGAGGTACTCGCCCTTGTCGATCCGTCCCGGCGTCATGCAGCCCATGACGAAGCCGGAGAACCGTTCGTCGCCATGCGTCCGCCGCAGGAGCAGGCCGCCGACCGCGCCAGTCGGCACCATGTCGAAGGCCGTCTCCTCGTCCACGCTGGCGCCGAAGGGGCCCGCGTCCCGCACCGCGACGACGGCCTCCCGCACGGTCACGTCGATCCTCCGGCCGGGCCGGTAGGCGTACATCCTTGGGTGCAGGGCGGGCTCCACGACTCGGACCAGGGTCGGGTGGTAGGCGGCCTGGACGACCCGGTCGACCTGGCACGGCTCGGAGAGCATCCTAAGACCGCCGGAGGTTTTCGGGATCCACCTCACGCGGTAGGGCTCGTGCCTGTACGTCCCCTTCAGGAGGCGCTGTCGAATCATCGGGATCGTCATCCTGGCCCCGCGCTCGAACGCCTTCGCCGTGACGCCGTCGACGCCGGGGCCAGCCAGGGGATTCGCCTCGGCGAACGCCAGCCGCAGGCGGCGCAGGGACAGGCCCTCGACGTAGAGGCTGGCGGGCATCAGCGGCCCTCCCGCTCGGCCAGCAGGTCGGCCAGGAATTGGAGGGGAACGAGCGCCCAGTCCCGCCAAGCCGGGCGTAGGCAGTCCAGCCTGACCGCGAGCAGCGGCACTTGGTCGCACCCCTGCGCCCGCTCCGCCGCCGTCGCGAGCCAATGTCCCTCTAGCCGAATGCTCTCCTTCGACGTCTCCTTGCACTCGATGTAGAAGACCGCGTGCGCCACGTCGCCGCGATAGCCCGCACGATTCCCGCTGCCCGGCTGCCGACGGCCGCCAAGGACCTGCGCCACGTGCTCCTCCTGCGCCCTACTCGACTCGATCGGTGTGTGCGCCTTCACTGCGACACCTCCACCGAATCGACGTACCTCCGCAGCCCCCGCGAGGAGAACAAGCACTCCCGCCCTGCGCCCTTGACGCGGAACGCCATGAGCTCCACCTCGAATGCCGCCTCCAGGGAGCGGAGGATCACGTCCAGCTTCAGGCCCACTTCCTTCTGCCGGCCGGCAATGAAGTCCGCGCAGATGATGTCTAGCAAATGGCACCGCTTGTTCGATCCGTCCATCCTCTCCGCGATCTCCAGCGCCAACTCGACCCGCTCCCTCTGGCCGGGGGCAAGGCGGACGGTGAAGGGCGAGAAGATCTCCGGCGCGGCCTCGCCGATCGCCCGACCCCCGATGCGCGCCTCGTGAATCCGCTCCTTGAGGGCGCGGGCGCTCGTCCTCTCCGCCGATGCCAGCCACGACCCCAGCTGCGGACCGCGGAGTTGGTCGTCGGGCAGGCTCGACAGGGCCGCGATCTTCGACCAGCCGATTCGCTGCACGGACTCCGGGGAGATGCAGCCCGACGCGATCAGCCCGCCGATCGCCGCGATGTAGTCGCCCTTCCGCGGCCTCCAGTCGAACTCATCCTCCACGTAGGCGGCGTAGGACTCGTACCCCCAGAGCGCGTAGTAGGCATTGGCGCGGATCTCGCTGAGGATCGGCGCGAGCCTCCCGTAGTCCTCCTCGATGCGCTTCACGAGCGAGCAGCCCTCGGCCCGCGCCCAGCCGGCCCGCTCGGCCAAGGCATCTCCGCAAACGATTGCGCCGGGACGGGGGGGATCGGATGCCGTCCTGGTGAGACGGGCATTCGCATGGGGCAGGGAGAGATCCTTGGGCGGCGCCTGCGACTCGTCGCGCGCTTCCTGCGGCATGGGCAGACCTCCACGCACAGGGCTCGCCCCAGGGACCGCGTTGCCGCGATCCCCGGGGGCCCGCGTGGGATTGCTGCTTCGGCGAGCGGGGACCAAGAATCGACCAGTTCGCCAACCCCACGCGAGCGCGGCCCTGCATCCGCTCGCACCGTGGGGGATCCTAGCCGATCATGGGATTGGCTCAGAAAATGTGTTTCGCTACTCCGCCCTCGGATCTCTGTCCAATTGTTTCCGCGCAGCGAGGACACCGGCGACGGCATCGTCGCCCGCGTGCGCGAGCCAGCGCCACCCGAGAGGCGGCACGGACGTGCCCCGCTGCGCCGCGTAGTCGAGCCTCCTGTACAACCTCCTCACGTCATCGATCAGCGGTCCGAACACTTCCTCGATGTAGTCGAGATCACGGCTCTTCCACCATCCCCTCTGTCGCCCGCGCTCGACGACCGCGGAAATCGCCTTCGCGCGATCCAGCCGATGGACGTAGAGCAGGCGTTCCAGGATCGCGCGCAGCGCGTCGTCGCGGTTCGACCTGCCCACCTTGCGGCGCGGCACGAACAGGCAGGCAGCTAGGATCGCCTTGGCGTCGAGCCCGCTCTCGCTGTCCGCCCACCGCATCCTCCACGGGCCGCACACGAGCATGGCGTTCAGTCGCAGCGCGGCAAGGAGTCGTGGATCGCCCTGTCCGCCGCTCTCAACAAGCCGAACCACACGAGGATCGTCGATGAGTTCGCGGATCGCCGCCTCGTCCTTGGGACGCGTGATCGCGAGCGGCGCCAGCCTGTCTCGCAGCAACCTGTCGCACTCCGCTGCGGGCATCCGAAGGAACCTGTTGACCTCCCTCTCGGCGCGATGGACGGGCCAGCCGGCCAACTCCGCGAATATCCGGATGGCGCGGGTGACGATCCTGTCGTTTGCCCTGTCGGCCTCCGGGGACGACCAAGTGCCGAACCGTACAGATTCGTGGCCGGGTCCAATCTCTCCCTCGGGACGGATCCGCGCCCTTCGCCGGCACCTCTGTCCGCTCGCTACGGCGCCCTTCCGAGGCCGTGTCCCGAGAAAACCCTCAAGCCTGCGCAGCCAGATGTCGCACTCGAATGGTCGATCTGGGGCAGGAGCAACCGGGACATCGAGCCGCTTCAGGAACTGTAGCCACCGTCCGTACTGGGGCGTGTCGTCCGGTCGGGAGAGGGCGGACTCCCCTCCCTCCCTCTCTTTCGCCGTGCGTCCCCGGCGCTCGCCCATCGTTTCCGATCCCCCACGCACGGATGTGTCACCAACAGTCTGGCCTACGGTCGGATCCGGCGCAATCGTTTGCGCGGGGCGACTTCCAGGGGCTTGGCGGATGGGTCGCCCTCGCATCGTTGTCGACAGACGTATGGAGGCGGAAGTCGGTTGCCCCGGCCGGGTTGGAAAACAACTGAACAGAGATCCGATCGAAAGCGTGAGCGACTTCGATTTTCTGCGCCCGCGGGATTCGCTAGCCTTCCCACCGACGGAGGAAAACAGGCGGGGAGGCAGCGCCTCGGCCCGCGCGGCGGGGCGGGGACCGACATCATCAACGGGACGTGTTGATTGGCATCGAAGCGGCGTGGAGGGGCCGCAGGGTAGGGAGGGATGGTGCACATGTGGTTGGCCGATTCTGTTACTTCATGAGGTGAATCATGAGCGAGAACAACAACGACCAGGTGGAGCCCGGGTCCGCGTCGGTGACGCCGGACCGGCCGCAGGTCCAGCTCTGGCTGAACGATCCCGAGCGGGCGGTCGAGAGGCTGAGGCTCGTCGTGGCTGACAGCCCCGCTGACCCGCGGGCGCACCTCGCGCTCGCCGAGGAGTACGTGAACCGCGGGGACTACTACGTCGAGCGCGGCCTGGATCCGCGCGCGAGCCTCCGGGGGGCGATCGCCGAGTGCGACGAGGCCATCCGCCTGGGCCACGACTCCGCCAGGGTCTGCGCGGTGCGCGCCCCCGCGCACGAGAGGCTCGGGGACGAGGACGCCGCGCGCGGCATCGACGGGCGGGGGAGCTGGGAGCGGGCAGTCTCCGACTGCGACGAGGCCCTGACGAGCGGCGGCTGGATCCCGTGGATCAGCGTGAGCCGCGCGCTCCTGATGGAGCGGCTCGGCAGGCCGGGGGCTCTGGAGGCGCTCCTGGACGCGCCGGAGGGGCCTCGCGACGCGGAGGTCCGGAAGGCAATCACGAGGGCGAGGAGGGCGGCGAGGGCTGGCAAGGCCAAGGCGTAGATCGGCACAGGAGGGGGCGGCCCGCCCCGGGCGGGGCTGAGGAATTCGCAGTCGGCAGCGGCGTGGAGGAGCCGCTACGCAGAATCGGCAGGCGGTGTCTTGAGTGTTGCCCGATAGTTGGAGGAACAGCAATGGACCCGATGAACATCGACGAGACGGTGCAGGCGGAGTCCCCGCATGTCGTGGGCCTGCAGGCGACCAATGACGGCATGATCTACCTGACGAAGAGCATCGGCGCGATGGCGCACGCCGTCGTCGACCGTCTGTGGCGTGACCCGCGCAGCGGCGTCCACGTGGAGGCGCTCCGCGGCGGCGGCGTTCGGCTCACCGCCAACGACGGGAGGATGTGCCTGATCTGTGAGGAGGAGCGGCCCATCAGTCCGAACGACTTCCCCGAGATCCCGGGTCTGGCCGACGCCCCGAACTGCGCGACGAAGGCCATCATCCCCGCCGATGCCTGCCTCGCATTGGGGAAGGCCCTGGGGAAGCGGCGGGGCGG
>ORJL010290617.1_pt1 | contig 36175 bp, 34 predicted proteins | sample 1779941 | NCBI WGS metagenome assembly ORJL01 (sample SAMEA104232317, study PRJEB22302) | groundwater metagenome | biome: forest; feature: aquifer; material: groundwater | place: USA | collected 2011-08-07 | depth 5.8 m | reverse complement strand
GAATCGGCGTGAATCATCAAGGGGCTGTGGTCGTCCTGCTTCGCGAAAGTGCTTTCGCCTTTCGCTTCGCAGGATTGAAAAAAGTTCTTCGTCAATTTAATCCTCTGTCCCACCCATTGATTGCTTAAGAAATCCAATACATCGTTGATGAGCTCATGCAGGTCCAGGTCCTTCATAACCGCGGCTGAGGGTTTGGCAAAATCCAAAAGCTGATGCACCAGGTCGTTAATGCGGGTAACTTCTTTCCCCACAATCCGCGAGAACTTCTCAATAAACTCTGGGTCATCCCTTTTTAAGGGCAGATATTCGGAAAACGTTTTAATCGCGGTTAAAGGATTCTTAATCTCGTGCGCCAGGCCGCTCGCCAGGGTCGATACCGCCTTAAATTTTTCCTTATCCACCACCTCCTGACGAAGATAAATATTCTCTTCCGCGAGTTTGGGAAGCGAACCTTTAAAAAAGCGCATATCCACAAATCGCTGGATACGGTCTTTAAGCGGTGTGAACAGAATGGCAATGACGAGGACAATCCCCAGGCTCATAAAGTTAGAGTTGTAACCGATAAACCCTCGGAAGAATTTCTCAGAGAGAAGTATCACGAGAAAATAGAGTATGGTAATAGAAGTGATCACGATGGAATAGCTGATACCTTTTCTGATCACAATATTAATATCGAGAAGCTGGTGGCGGATGATCGCGTAACCGGCAATAACAGGATAAATGGCCACGAGAAAATTGGAGTATGGATAGATATGATGATTAAAGGCACTTAAAAAATCTCCATGACCGCCTATCCAGCCCAAAACCAGTGATATTAATAGATATTTTGTTTGATTACGTCTTGCTCCTTTGGAATAAACGAAGTCTTTCCATAAAAGAAAAAATGCGTAAAAAACAATGACTCCAAAAAAGAGGATATAAAAGATAGAGTATAAGTAACCGCTTTCTTTTGACCAATCAATATAGTAAAATTCATTAAAGGCAAACCATAAATTTCCAAAAAATTGCTCTTTAAAAAAGAAATTAACAATAAGGAAAAAAATAGAGAGCAAGTAACTAATTGTAAGGAACAGGTTTTTATTTAATCGACAATACGCAAAAACAAAATGAAGAAAGATAACGGGTGTCAGGATAGAACATATATTAGCGATTTGCCAGCCTAAATAAGCTCGGTCGTAGGAAAGTGTTGTCGTAGCCATTAATCCCCCTATTCCCCAGAATAAGACCGAGATACAGAACCATCCCCATATCAAAACATCTTTTCGGTGTTCGGCTTTCCAAAATGATAAGACAGCCATAGAAGATGCTGAGATAGTAATTAACAAAAACGATACCGCAAACGCGTTCATGGGTTAGTTAGCTCCTTTAGACATTCAGCAATGGTCATTTGTATTCATCGATACTATTTTATTTTTTAAACCCAAGCCTTTGTCGTAAAATGCCACGGATTCTTTTCATGATTTCCACGGCCATTTTTACTTCCTCTTTTGTTATATCCTCACCTGGATATCGAAAACTGACCGCGAAAGGCGTTAAAGATTTCAAGTCATCGCGGATAAAAGATAACAAGGGATCTTTTTGTAAAAGCAAAACAAGAAGCTCCTCGAGATCGTGCTGCCGGGGGAATTCTACTTTTCGACAGGTCAAAATGGCCTTGAGATACTTCTCAATACATTGCTGACAGTGGAAGGCAATAATGTATTGTTGCCTTCTTCTGCGCCGTTTCCTTAAATCTAAAACGGTTTCGTAGTCTCCTTCCGCTTTCTCAACCCATTCGTCTACAGGTTTAATTTTTTTCATACAACACTTTTCCCCGCGTAAGTATCTCTTTAAGAAAAGGATCCAAATTGTTAAGCCGTATTTTTATCTCTCCAGGACTCTTTACGATAAAATCCATAGGAATCATTCGAGGATATAAGCAATCGCTTACCATGCCAAATCGTTCGCTGAAAGACAGACGTGTTTTTTTAATAATGAACAGGTCTAGATCGCTATCTTTCTTTGGTTTCCCATAGGCATAGGAACCAAAAAGTATAATTTTTTCCGGCTTAATTTTGGAAACAATACGCCGCGTAATCTCTTGAATTAATCGCCGTGTGACTGGCGGGCGTAGTATTTCTGGATATATTTGTTTTTTCTTCATCTTTAATCCTGGCTCCTTTACAAACCCTGCCGATTTGGCAGCTCCACAATAAACCTTGTTCCCTTCCCTACACTGCTTTCCACCTTGATTCTCCCCTTGTGATTCTCGATGATGGTTTTGGAGACGGAGAGTCCGAGCCCCGTGCCTTTTTCTTTGGTTGTGTAGAAGGGGTTGAAGAGATTCTTGAACGTTTCGGGGGGAATGCCGGTCCCCGTGTCGGCGATGGTGATTGTTATATTTGTAGGGATGGGTTTTAAACCCATCCCTACGGATGTCCCCACCGTCAACACGCCACCGCCGGGCATCGCTTCGATGGCATTGCTGAATAAATTTAAGAAGACTTGTTTGAGTTGATTAGAATCGGCGTGAATCATCAAGGGGCTGTGGTCGTCCTGCTTCGCGAAAGTGCTTTCGCCTTTCGCTTCGCAGGATTGAAAAAAGTTCTTCGTCAATTTAATCCTCTGTCCCACCCATTGGTTACTTAAAAAATCCAGCGTTTCGTTGATGAGCTCGTGCAGGTCCATGTCCTTCATAACCGCGGCCGAGGGTTTGGCAAAATCCAAAAGCTGATGCACCAGATCGTTAATGCGGGTAACTTCTTTACCCACAATCCGCGAAAATTTCTCGATAAACTCAGGATCATCCTTTTTTAAGGGCAGATATTCGGAAAACGTTTTAATCGCGGTTAAAGGATTCTTAATCTCATGCGCCAGGCCGCTCGCCAGTGTCGACACCGCCTTAAACTTCTCCTTGTCCACCACCTCCTGGCGAAGATAAGTATTTTCTTCCGCGAGCTTGGGAAGCGAACCTTTAAAAAAGCGCATATCCACAAACCTTTGGATAATATCCTTCAAGGGCGTGAACAGAATGGCAATGACGAGGACAATCCCCAGGCTCATAAAATTGGAGTTGTAACCGATAAACCCTCGGAAGAATTTTTCAGAGAGAAGTATCACGAGAAAATAGAATGTTGTAATAAAAGTAATCACGATGGAATAGCTGATACCTTTTCTGATCACGATATTAATATCGAGAAGCTGGTGGCGGACAATCGCGTATCCACTGATGATAGGATAGAGTGGCACTGCTAAGTTTCCAAAAGGATAGATATTTAATCCAAATGCTGGCAAGAAACAGGTTATACCTCCAGTAAATCCCAGAGCTACAGCTAGAAGTAAGTATTTCGTTTGCTCCCTTTTAAGGGCACTTGTGTTTCTTAAATTAGAAAATAAGACGATATGGGCATAAACGACAGTACCCCACCATAATATTGTGAAAATAGTGTAAAGCTTTGTGGGAGGCCGGCCATCATAATAAAAAGAATCGAAAACCCATTCCACGTGATTAATTAATTGGCCTTGCGAGAGTGTAATAAGAAAAAAGAACCCCATACCGTATGCTAGCCACAGAGGCCATCGTTTTTTTTTCTCAACAAAAGCATAGATAAAATGCATAAGGAATATCGGAATAAAGATCACGCCAACATGAACAATTTTATACCACAGTAAAGCAAGCTCTGCATCCTTAATGAGTCCAATGCGAAATGAACAAAATCCCCATATCCCAACAGTAACAGTAAAGGAAATAAAAAGATTATGGACCATATAGCGGGGATGTTTCAAAAGGACCGCCACGACCACAATGACAGAGGCGATAAATGTCAGTAATCCTCCCAACGCGAAGGCGTTCATGGGTTAGTTAGCTCCTTTAGTGGTAATTTTCCTTGACATTACTTCGATCTATGTTATATTTTTGATAGAATGATTTAAGGATCGGGGTGTCCCCGGTCGGTAGAGGCCTCGCCGCAAGCGGGGCTTTCTACTTTTATGGAAACAGTTTTAACCCCCAGCCTTCATATTGTCCATTTTTGTCACAATAAATCTTATTCTTAATGGTTTCAAAAGGGATATAAGGTTCTTGTGGATTCAATAAATGTCTCGCCAAAGGATAAGCAATTAAGTCAGCGATTTGCAGCCCCACGACATTTTCTCTTTTTCCGTGAAATTTAAAATTGAGTTTTTTATTCTGGAATCTTTCTCTGGAAACATGATATGTCCCCCTGTCCAGAATAGAATTAAAATGAGCGGCGAGCATATCATCTTCTTTGCGCCCTCTAACTTCTGCTTTTATATCAACACTGGCCATTTTATCCAACTGATCCAAACAGAAAATCATACGCTCGATGACAAAAGAAAGAGATAGACTGTATGGATCTCTGGCCTGATTACCATATTTTCTAATATGCTCTTCCTTATTAATCCCAACGCCAAAGACGACATATTCTCCTTCGGACAAAATTTTATTTAAATCCTGATAAAATTCTTTCTTTAAGTTTAAGTCAAACAGAATCTGAAAAGCTCCTTCGCATTTTCTTATTTCCCGGGAATGCAGGATGACTTCTGTTGTCTTGAAAAATTTTAATTTGAACGTGTTGATCTTTTGTTCCATGTCCTTTAAAGCCTCATTTTGGAAAAGACAACCACAAAGAACAAATAAAGGGAAATTTTTATCAATAAAAGTTAAACCGTGATCCCCCGTCTCATCTAAGAAAGATTGGTACCCCGTTCCCGCAAACGCGTTCATGGGTTAGTTAGCTCCCTCCTCTGAGAGGGCCCAGTGCCCACCCTTATCGGGACCGATACGACGTAAACGATCCTCCTGTTTCAAAGTTCGAATAATTTTCTCAACACCCTTAATACTTAATCCAAGAGTTTGGGCAATCTCTGGGATAGTAACTGCCGAATTCTCTTTTATAAGCCCAAGAACTTTCACCCTACTTTTCACCCTACTTTTCACCCTACCTTTTTCTAGCCCCTCACCCTCTTCCCACTTCGGCCGGTAAAAAGAAACCACAAAGCCAGTTTTCGCGCGCCTAAATTCAACCCGCACACCCGCGGCGACGCATTCATCGTGGATACGCTTAATCCCGCTCGCCCATTTCTCAATGTCCTTGGACTTATACATCGTTTCCGCGATCAAGGGATTACGTAAGATCGACTGCTCATGCCCGGTGAAAAAATCCTCCGGATTGACCCCTTCAGGGAATAATCCAGGATTATAGATATCAATTCGATCTTTGAAGATTGCCACCTCATTACCCTTCGGGTTAGTAAAGTCTCTATGACACAATGAATTCCCAATCGCCTCCGCAAGGGCTCGCACTGGAATCTCCGGAATTTCTTTACGACGGCTTTCGCTTAAATCCGCGCGCCATTTCATATTCCCATTGACATAAACCTCAGCCTGCTGGCGTAAACTAAAAAGGTTCCCTTTGAACAATTTGATATCCAAAAATGTCAACTTGTCAGTCCCGGCAAATATCGCGGCTTGAACTTCCATCGAATTCTCATCACAAAAAAGAACTTCAGCCGCATGGGTCAATTGATTCTTATGTAGAAGGTGAAGCTTGTAAAGCGTACTTTTAACATCCACAAAATCAAAGTCAATACGTTTCGCCGTCTTAGCCTTACGCATGAACTCCTTGACCGCCTCTTCATTCACATCAGCGATCGTCTTTTCGGATACCTCCTTCTCCCAAAGGAGTTTCTTTTTATCAAGGATCCGCGCTTCAAGTTCCTGAGGGCTCATGGCCTTGTCAGATTCTCCAACACGAAGGTATGCCCGGCCATACGCAAAGTATGGGCCATTGCTTCCCTGCGCCTCCACAACAACGCAGTCTCTGCCATCAATCTGTCGCGCTTCCACCTTGGGATAAATCTTGGGCTCGGCATTATCGACGACGGCCTGCGTCACATCCTTGATCGTCGTCCGTCCGATAGTCTGCCCCAAAACTTTGCCATGATCATCAATACCAAAATACAACTCTCCCCGTCCACGTTTATTGAGCATGGCCACAATAGAAACAACAGCCGCTTTAACCTCAGCGGTAGATTTTTTGAATTCAATTGTTTCAGATTCACGATGATTCATTTTGGAAATCTTTTTTTATTTATCATTTTTCACCGGCAGCTCCACAATAAACCGCGTTCCCTGCCCTACCGTGCTCTCCACCTTAATTCTCCCCTTGTGATTCTCGATGTCATTGACAACTTATACCCCTGTCTTCAGCAGCCAATACCAAAGAGGTAATACCTGAATGGCCGCATGGGCTGTTTTGAGGGTCTCAAAATCGTCTTCTGTTAAAATCAGTCCTTCTTTGAGCCGGTATTCGGATAAAGCCTCCTCAAGGCCGTCGATCTCTCTTTTTTTTGTCTTTGCCTCCGACAGCCCTTTGCTAACCTGAATAGCCTGGACCACCTTTTTATCCCGCGCGAGAAGGAAATCGCATTCCCGTTTACCTTTATAATAATAAATTTGATCCGTTTTTCTCCTCAAGGCGATATAAGCGATGTTTTCTAACATTCTTCCATAATCTTCTGAAAATGAAAATCGAACGGCCTTAACTAATCCATGGTCAACGGCATAAATTTTTTTAGGCGCCCGGAGCTGTTCTCTGATTCGATAGCTGTACTTTTTAACCTCAAATATTAAAAATATTTCCTGCGCGTACCGCGAGAAATTGCTCAGTGTATTTTTACTTAAAGTATGGCCAAATTCCCTTAATTTTTGAGCCGTGGACGAAATAGAAGCAAGAGAGGCGGTCTGATCAATTAAAAGAGTTAAATAATCTTCCAGGAGCCTTATACTTTTTATATTATACCGCTCGATTAAATCTCGATAAAACATGACCTTGTAATATTCTTTGAGAAGTATTTCCGGCTGCGCTGACTCCAGCGCCGCGGGGAACCCTCCTGATTTCATGTAATCGTTAAAATATTTTTTCAAGAGGATTCTTTTTTTACTGTATAAAATATTAGCAAGGTCATAATTCACCTTTTTCGCTCTCAAATATTCAGAAAAGCTCAAGGGGTACACGCAAAAACTCATTGTCCGGCCGCGCAGCTCTGTGGCAATCTCATGGCTTAAGAGTTTAGATGAGGAGCCGGTGATGATAAGTTTTAGGTTCCTATTTTGCTGGGTAATCCGCCTGGCCCATTTTGACCAATTCGGAACATTTTGTATCTCATCGACAAATAAATAGATCCTTTGGGTAAGATCAACAGAAAAAAGCTCAAGGTAAACTTCCCAGAGCAACGTGAGTTCGTCTCCCTTTAAAGGATGAAGCCGGTCATCCTCAAAATTGACATAAACAATATTCGCCGCGGGGGTTGCCGGCCGCAGCTCTTTGATAAGCTGATAGCATAAATATGTTTTTCCTGAACGGCGCGCTCCGATAATAGAAAGAATCTCTTGGGCCGCCAGTAAGGGCTGATCAAAATCTCTTCGGTAAAGAGAGGGGATTTCGTATTCTGACCATTCGATTAAAACTTTCTTAAGCTTCTCTTTCGTTTCCATCTAGTATTCTCCATAATACAAATTCATATAATTATTGTATCTCATATGATACAAATATCAAGGGGCATTTAAAAATGTTTAATTTTTTCCATTGCCCTTTTCTTTTTGCAGAAAGTTTTCTACAATCCGCTCGTACGCGCCGGCGATATTTTGGGCCTTGCGCCAGCGGTAAATATACACCGGATAAACGCTCAATTTTCTCGACAGCGCCCGATCAGAAAGGCTGCCGGATATCTTGTATTTTTCTAATTCCTTAAAGGTGTGCTTGCTCATATTAGTGGTACACTTCGGCCCTATCGGGCCTCAGTGTTGTCAACCCTGCCCTAGGGGGCAGGGTTGACAACAATCGTAATCAAATTTTTCGCCTTTTTCCCTTGTAGCTTTACAAAAAGGAATTTGCCCTAATCTGGCAGGCGGTTAGAATTTCCGGTTCAGCGTCACCAATAATAAATTGACACCCTGAGTATAATCTCCATCGATGCTGGCGCCCGCGGTAGAATTAGTAATAGATTGCTTTTCGAAAAACATGTGAGAATAGGCCAGGTCGAACGTTGTTTTGTCATTTAAATCATAGCCGAAACCAACGGCAAGGCTATGTGAGTTAGAATCAGGTAAATTACTGTGAAAATTCTCGTCAGGGATAGGGGTCTGATGGAAATAATATCCCCCACGCAGCCGCAGTTTATCATTGAAGTCATATTCCGCTCCGAAAGCTGTTGACCAAGCGCTGTACCAATCCTTGGGAGCGGGATTGCCGCTATTTAAAACCGCTAAGCGAGCGACATTCTGCTCATCTTGATACTCAATCAGTTCCTGCTCAATGCTTGACCAGTCCATCCATTCGAGATCAAAATTAATGGTCCATTTCTCATTAGGTTCAAAGCAATAACCAGCCACGACGCTTTGAGGCAATTCTGATTCGGAAGAAATTTCAGTCTCATAGGAACTGCCGCCAAAATAAGTATTATAAGGAGTTGCTCCTGCGTTATTAAGATGATTAAGATAAGTCTTCCCTCGATAATTTTCTTCAATAGGACTGCGATATTGTAACCCAAATTGATGCTGTTCATTGATCTCATACAATAAAGCGACCCGATGTCCCCAGCCGTGGCCCTTGCCCTTAAGCTGGTAATCGCCATCATCACCTACTCCGCCTTGAAGGAGTTTTTTACTTTTGCTAACCACCGAATAATCGTGGTCAACAGACAATCCTAGAGAAAGTTGATCATTAACCTTGTAAGCTCCGGTAAACATAAGATCCGTATTGTTGACATCAGAACGTGTAGCCACATACCGGGAGAAACTGGTATCCGACCACTCCGTGCCTGTTCCCCAACTGGATGTACCGCCAAAACCAAAAACAAATTTTTCCAGGCCGAAGTCACTGACAAGGAAGATGTCGGGAATAAAAAATTCTTGCCTGCCCATATCGGTTTTAACACCGCTGGGACTTTCGTGGGTAATCGAGGGCATAATTAATCCCATACCCAGAGAGAGATGATTTTCTCCTTTTAATTGAGTCAGACCTGCCGGATTATAATAAATTGCGGAAGGGTTGCTGGCATCTCCGGCAAAGGCCGCGCCCATTCCATGAGCCTCGGCATCAATCATTTCAATACGAAATCCCCCAGAACCAGCAGCAAAGCTTTGATGAGCGATGGAAAGAATAAGTCCGATCATAAGCCAGATAAGCACTCGCTTCGCTCGTGCATTATCTCCCTTCGGGCCGCCTTCGGCGGGGTCACATCGGAATTTATGCTTATCTGGTCCCGCCATAGGCGGAATCGGCCCCGCCGTTGGCGGGGTGAAATTCCGATGTGATAAAAAAATTCTCATCCCTTTTGGCATCTTTTTCTCCTCCTTTTTAATTGGTATAAATTATAAAATTACGATTCCAAGCATTGACTACCCCGCAAATAAAAAACCGCCCTGCGTGGCGGTTTAATATAAAATTTTAAAATCAATGGAACAGGATGTATTCGCTGGGGTCATTATGTGTATGTGATCAAACATAATTAAACGTATCTAACCCTTTTTCCGTTTTTCACAACCTGTTGCCAATAAATTTGTTAGCTCCCTCCTTTTGGGATTTACGTTAAGTATACACGAATTTTTTGTCCCGTCAAAGATTTTTATGTTTTTTTGTGTTTTAGGATTGCCGCGTCTGGCTGAATCATTTATCTCATATTCTTTAAACGCTCGCGCATGGCGCGGGACTGTTCACGGTTGCGGGCGCGGGCCTCGTCCATGGCCTGGCGGGAGGCGGCGCTTTGACGATCCGCCTTGTCTTTGATTTCTCTGGTCTTAACACGGGCCTCATCGGAGCGTCGGTTAAGATCAATCCTTTGAGCCTTGCGTTCAAAATTATCCGTGCCTTTTTCAGACAGGCTTTCTCTCTGCGCCTTCTGCCTTCGCTGCTGATCTTTTAAATCTCTGGCTCTCTGCCTGGAATCTAATTTGGATTGACGAATACGCTGTGCGAAATCGCGCATTTTCTGCTGGGCCTCTTGTCCTTTTACGCGAAGAGTTTCAACAATCTCGCGGACCCTTTCGTTTAACGTGCGCTGCCGGTCAGTGGATTCAACAGACCCCGCATAGACAGGCAAACAACGGCAGACAAACAACATTAAGAGAAGAATTTTAAAAACTTTATATTTTCGCTTGTTCATAGATAGAAGAAGTATACCTTATTTTCATTCCCGCGGCAAATTTTTATTTTCTCTTCTTTAGAGTTTTCTATTGAATGCCGTCCTAAAATATTCTATACTTAAAGTACACAGAACGCGCTTCATTACGAGAATCATTAATCAGAGATTAAATTTTTATGAAACTTCCCTTTAAAAAACAATCGCGTCACGCCCAGCAAACACTGGAATATTCCATTATCCTCGCCCTGGTGGCCGCCGGCATTATTCTGACGGGCCCTTACGTGATCCGCTCCTGGAACGCGAATCTAAAAAGCGCCGAGGACTCGGTTATCGATTCTTTCAATGACCCTCTCTTGGAAGATCCTGATCCCGGGATTGTTCTGCCCGGAGGATGCTGGTGTGGTGATTTTACACCGGATGGCTGTGGCGGCAGTTTTGGCGCCATCACCTGCGAAATTGACGAGAGGGCATGGATAAAAATCTGTCATCCCGATCCCACTTGCGGAGAAGAATTGGGATATGACATGATTAATTGCTTAGCTGACAATACTTGCTGTTCACCCTGGGTAGATACCGACTATTGCGGATCTTATGCCAATGCCCAATTCCCTGATCTTCCCAGCGGCTGTCCGGATGGCTATAGAGCCCAATCGCGCGTCTGCGGTGACTCTGCCAGCCCCATTACTCAATACCACTGCGGGGACGAAGACCCTGCGTGCTATATACGCTGCACCACGTCTGGCGTGCCTCCAGTGGGGAGCGGTGTACGCTGTAAAGATGCAGTGACAGTTCCTCTGAATAGGCACGTCGATCCTACTGATGAAGATCTCGGCCTCTGCGAGAAAATCGGTTCGCTTTCTTGCGCAGACGAAGACTACACCTATCTTGAATATGATGACACTCAGAATAATTTAGGCTGTACTGCGACCAAATGCGAGATTCTCTGCTGTGAGGACTGGTGCGCGGTAAATGATTAGGAAAGAATTTTAATCAAACACCACCGTCTTATTGCCGTAGCCAAGGATTTTGCGCTCTAAGTGCCAGCGTACCGCACGGCTTAACACCAGCCTTTCTAAATCCTCACCTTTTCGAACTAAATCCTCCAGAGAATCGCGGTGGCTGACACGCACGGTATCCTGTTCGATAATCGGGCCGCAGTCAAGATCCTCGGTGACATAGTGGCTGGTCGCTCCAATAATTTTTACTCCCTTTTCATACGCCTGCAGGTAGGGATTTTTTCCGATGAAGGCGGGTAAAAAAGAATGGTGAATATTGATGATTTTGCTGGGGAAGGCCCGCACAAAGCTGGGGCTTAAAATCTGGTGATACCTGGCTAAAATAATCAGATCGATCTTTTCTTTTTTAAGAAGCTCTATCTCTTTTTTCTCCTGCGCTTCCTTGTTGGATTTCGTCACGGGAAATTCAAAAAATTGAATACGGGAATCTTGCGCCAGCTTCTTAACCTCACTGTGATTACTAACAATCAAGGGAATCTCGCAATCAAGATATCCCGCGCTGTGGCGGTAAAGAAGATCGTACACGCAGTGCAACTGCCTGGAGACAAAAATGGCCGCGCGGATTTTCTGATCTGAAAAATGGATCGTCCAGCGCATCGCAAATCTCCTGGCAATAACTCCAAAGGCCTCTTCAATTTTATCGCGTGGAATCAAAAAATCATCGAGAGCCCATTCCACGCGCATAAAAAAAATATTCTTTTGATCATCGATGTGCTGATCGGCATGGAGAATATTGCCGTTATTTTGAAAGATGAAATTGGTGACCGCCGCGGTGATGCCTTTGCAGTCAGGACAGGAAATCAATAAAATCGCGTGATTCATTTTTTAGGCTCCTTATATTTAATGCTTTTGCGCCGCTTCGCGGTAACTGCCGAAAATCGACTCTAGGACATTGCTCCAGATGACCTTGTATGTCTCATCAAAATAGATCGTGGGATGAACTTTCTTCTCGTGAACCGTTGATAATTCAATCCCCGTGCAGAACTTTTCTTCTTTGCCATCTTTATCTGACAAAGGCCGCGACCATCGAACACAGCCTGTCATGAGAACCGGATCTTCTTTTTTAGGGATATAGACTTCAAGAAAAAGCGGAGTATTCTTCCTTAATTTATGCTCTGAACGAAAACACAGCCCCTGCGCGCTGACATTCTGGCTGACGGCAAAAAGCCTGGGCAGGGAGCGATCATCCTTCCCTTTTTTAAAAAGCCAGAAGACGACCTTCGTTTTTAAATCATAATTGACATTAAAATAAACGCTCAATTCCGAATCGTAACGCTGATATTTCCGCTTGTCCTCTTTTAAATTTTTATTCATACGGCCTTGCGTTCCTAAAAATTTTCAGGCGAGATGAATCATCCGATTAATTTCATCCACCCGGCTTCTCTTCAGGAGCTCTTCTGTTTTCTTTTGAGCTTCCTTAAGATCAATTCCCTTAAGAGCATTCTGAATTTTAGGCAAAAAATTGGGATTAAGGCTGAACTTGCGGATGCCAATCCCCAAAAAGTAACTTAAATACTTTTCCTCGTGGGCCATATCCCCGCAGACGGAGATATCTTTATTATATTTTTGAGCCGCCTGGGCAACCTTGCGCATGGCTCTTAAAATCGACGGATGATGCGGCAGGTAAAGCTCCGCGACCTTTTCGTTGCTGCGGTCGATGGCCAGCATATATTGAGTGAAATCATTGGTCCCAATGCTGAAAAAATCCGCTTCCTGGGCTAAATGTTCAATGATTTCTACAACCGAAGGCAATTCAATCATTAATCCGATTTTAGGATTGGAGTGATGTTCGATTTTTTGCCGGCGCAGATCCTCAATACAAGAGAGAGTAATTTCTTTGGCCGCTATAAATTCATCCAGAGAAGAAATCATCGGAAACATGATTTTAATATCCGCTTTAAAACCCGCCCTCAAGATAGCCCGGATCTGCTGGGAGAAGATATCGACATGCCGCAGGGAAAAACGAATGGACCGCATCCCCATGTAGGGATTTTTTTCTTTGCCGTGATCCTGAAAATAAGAAAGAACTTTATCGCCGCCAATATCGAGCGTGCGGAAGGTGATTTCTTTCCCCGGCATTTCATCCACCAGCTTTTTATAAATAACAAACTGTTCCTCTTCCCCGGGGAAATCACTGCGCACGATAAAGGGAAATTCCGTGCGGTACAGGCCTATCCCTTCGGCTTTGTAAAGCCGGGCGTTTTTTAAATCTCCCAATAAATTAATATTCGCGAGAAGAATAACCCTTGTCCCATCCTTCGTTGTTGTCGTGGGAGTCATCGTATCCTGGATGGCAAGGGCGTCCTGGGTTGCTTTCTCCCGCTCCTTAAACGAATTAACAACCTCAGAGGAAGGATTAATATAAATATTCCCCTGTTCGGCGTCCATTATGATTTTTGTCTTGGGGGCAAGTGTCAGTAATTCCTGGACATCGGTGATAATCACCGGCAGTCCTAACGAACGGGCAAGAATAGAAACATGCGAGGTAACACCTCCGCTCAACAAAATAATTCCTTTCACATTCTGCGAGGATAATTTAAGGGCGTCGGATGGAAAAATCTCCCGGGCAATGACGATACGGCCGTCCAGAGAAAGCCCCCGGGCCTCCTTGCCTAATAAATTCTCTAAAAGTCTTTTCCCGATATCCCGGACATCCTGACTTTTCTCCCGTAAATAAGGATTCGCGATCGTCTCAAATTTCTTAACGTAGGTTTCTACGACATTAATGACGGCCGTGACCGGGGCAATTCCCTGGGCCATAAGCTCCGCCATAGAATCAATAAATCCCTTGTCCTTAAGCATGAGAATTTGGGCCGTGAAGATAAGTGACGCGACATCCGAAAGTTTCTCTTCGATCGTTTTCTGCGATTCCTGCAGCTGCTTTTCCGTGACCTCAACCGCTTGATGAAAATCAGCGATCGTATTTTGATGAGAAAGCTCAAGAGCCGCGTAAAAAGACATCCCCGTGTCATCCCCTAAAATAATGGCCTCAGCAAACGCAAACCCCGGCGCGCCGCATTTACCTTTCACCAATTTGGAAGAAATCACGCCTGGCAGCTGCCTTCTTTTCTCACGTTTTTCCTCGATCGATAAAATCAGGCGTGTCATTTCAATGGTATTGGCGAGCTGGGAGGTAATCGCCTTAAGCACCCGAATATCATCATTGGTAAAATAATTTTTCTGCGTATTCTGAATAACCATAACGCCGATCATGGTGGTCCCGCGAATAATCGGCACCGCCAGAAACGACTCGTAAATTTCTTCTCCTAATCCTGGGAAATAACGGAAATTGGGATTTTTACTGGCATGGCGTTCGCAGATCGGCCTTAATTCTTTTAAGGCGATCCCGGTTAACCCTTCCCCTAATTTTAACCGGACGTTGCCGATAGAATCGGGATTAAGCCCTCTGGTCGCCTTTAAGATAAGCTCCTGGCTGTCTTCATTATACAAATAAATTGAGCACACGTCCGAGTTCATATGTTCGGCAATCATCTCGACGATTTTTTTCAAAAACGCCTCAAGCGTCGCCGAATCAGAGAAAAGCTGAGTGAGCTCTCCGATATCGCAGAGAAGTTTGGTGTGGTCTTTTTTAATAATGGGCATAATCAATCTTCCCTAACCACTTCTTCAAATCCTTTAAGCGGGTAAATATGCGTTTTAATATATCCAATCAGTTCTACGGCTACCGAACGGATTTCTTTCTCTATCTTCTTATCTAAGCATCGGCCCTTCTCATCAAATAACGTATGGGCCCGGGCCACCGAGATAGGCCACGGCAAGACAATGGCCCCCACGTGGGAACAGACACTGCGCAAGTGCTCCAGGGCTTTGATCGCTCCAATCTGGCCGGCGGCCACCCCTAACAACGCCACTGGTTTTCCGGAAAGGACCGACGGATATCCCAAATTGTCAATCACCAGCTTGATGACACTGCTGTAACTGCCGTGATACTCAGGAGTGGAAAGAATCACCCCTGTGGCCTGGCCCACAATTTCTTGCAGCCACGCGGCGGAGGTATCCTCTGATTCTTTCCCGGGCAAAGCGAGATTAAGCCGCGCGGGATCAATAATTTCTAAATCAACCTGCGGATATTTATTAATCTCGTCGATAACAACAGCCAGCGCTTTGGAAGTTAAATTATCAGGACGGACACTACCGATAATGGCAACAATCTTAATTCGATTTTTGGGAAGAGACATAGGCGACCTTTCTTGTTAAAAAATTATTCTAACATAAAATATTTAAAAAATCTTGAATCTCTTTGTGAGTATTATAGACATGCGGAGAGATACGAATATTCCCTTTCCAGAGAGCCGTATAAATGTTATGGCCTGACAATTCTCTAAATATTTCCTCATTTTTCTCTTTTTGCTGGTGAGAAAACACCACCAGACTTGATCTGGCCTCGCCTTGTTCAGGACTAATCAATTGATACGGACCTTTTTTTAATCTCTCGATTATTTGGTCGATCAGCTCATCATGATACCGACGGACATTATCTAATCCCAAATTCAGCCAATAATCAATGGAAGCCTTGAAAGGAACAAAATTAAAAAAATTCGCGGTCCCAAAGACATCAAATTTACGGCTCGTTTTAAGTTCTTTAAGCTTCAATGCTCCCTCCTCTTTTAACTCTTCCGCTGAGAGAAAAGGGATCCAATACGCCTGATTTAAAATAAGCCTTTCTCGTAAGGTTGGTTTCATCCAACAAAATCCTGTTCCATACGGCCCGCATAACCATTTGTATCCGGCGCAGACAACCGCGTCAGCCCCCATCGCTGGAACGTTTAAAGACATCGTCCCCGCCGATTGAGAAACATTCACCACAAAAATAATATTTCGCTCCTGACAGATGCGGGCGAATTCTTTAAGATTGAGCGTTATCCCGCTAAAGGTGTGAACGTGAGAAATGCAGAAAAGTTTGGTTTGAGCGGTTATATTCTTAAAAAATTCTTCTTCGGTAAGCACTTGATTCTTAGCAGGGATCTGAACAACCTTAACCCCTATTCTTTCTAAGCCCAGCCAGGGCAGAATATTCGCGGGGAAATCATTTTGCATCAGAAGGATTTGATCGCCTTTCTGCCAGGGAATACCGTTGGCCAGAACATGCAGGCCGTAACTGGCACTATTACCTAAAATCACATCACGGGCCTCAACGCCTAGAAGCTGGCCGATACTTTCCTTTAAATCCCGAGGGACGCAAGCGAATTTTTCATTGTCGAGTTTGTAGGGCTGCTCTTTCCAGCGAATAGCCTCTTTAAGAGCTCGCGAGGCACAGAGCGGCAAAGGCCCCTCACTGGCCGCGTTCAACCAAACTTTATTTTTAAAAGGCGCGAAATCTTTTTGATAATTTTCGTTCATTTCTTCCCTAATATAAGCTGTTCCCGCTCAAAGATAAAAATTAAAAGTAAGGCCAGGGCGCCGCTGATGGCGTTCAAGAAGACATCTTCATTCTGATAGTAACGGTTAGGCAAAATATGCTGAATTCCTTCATCAATCCAGCCAAAAACAGTTGTCAATATAAAAGCTCCGGCATAACTTAAAATTCTTGAACAATCCAGACGTAGCGCCCGATAAATCAAATAGGCCAAAAAACCATACTCCAGGAAATGAATCTTCTCTTCCGGGTATTTAATACTCACTAAGCCATAAATATAGCATAAAAGGACTCCGGCCAATAAAAAATAACTTAACAGGCTTTTTTTGGGCATTCCCCGGATAAGCCCAAGGGAAAGAATGATTAACAAAGTTATCAGAAATAAACTGATTCCGGGAGCAAACCAGGCGTTCTGTTTAAGCAGCTCACACACAGGACGCACGGCGCTCAACGTGGAATAAATGCCAATAACCCAGGCCACCACAAAAAACCAATACCGATTTTGCTTAATCATTGAGGCCCTGTAATTTTGCGGGCTTTACCGTAACATTTCTGCCATCCGTCTCCACTATAATAGTACCCATCTGGTCGGTGCGATAGATTTTCCCTCGTAATTTTTTCATATCCCCTTCTTGAGGCAGGCCCCAGGGGTTAGGCCCCGTTGAGATAATAAGTATTTTATCTTGAATTTTTTTAACCAGTTCATCGATTACGGGCCCGCCGTGATGCGGCATTTTAATGACATCCGCCTCTTTAATATTTTTAAAATTCTTGAGCAATTCCTTCTGCCCTTCCGATTCAATATCTCCCATAAACAGCAAAGAAATATTTTTATATTTTAACCAACAGACAAGGGAATTATCGTTAGCGCTAACATTTTTTATTTTCTGAGGGTGCAGGAGCTTAAAAGAAAACCCGCCGGGCAGAATTTTGTCCCCCTTTTTTAAAACATTCACGGGGATATTTTTTTGGCGCCAGCCTTCTAACAATTCGAAGTATCCTTCTTCAGCGTTCTTATCTCCATTAATAAAAACCCGTCCGACAGGAAAAACCTCCGATATACGTTTAAATCCAGCAAAATGGTTAGTGTGAGGATGGGTAATCACAACGGTGTCGATTTTAGCAGTCCCCAAAGACTGTAAATATCGGCAGGCATTAGCGGCGTACTCTTCCTCTCCGCTATCGATCATCATCGTTGAACCTTCAGGGAACTGAATAAAAATCGCATCCCCGTATCCCACGCCTAGAAAATGAACACGGAGAATATTAAGAGGGGAAGGAAACACAGAGACGGCCAGTCCCGCAACGAAAAAGATAAAAAAAGAAAAAATAAGAAGGGGGATCTTTTTATTCAAGCCTGGATTTCTTTTCTTGAATACTTTTTTCTAAATCTTCCACGGCCTTTTGGGCCTGGGAATAATTGACCTTAAAAATTTCGCGATAGACGCGGATGGCTAATTCCTTCTCGCCTTTGAGGATAAGCCGGCGCGCATCAAACATGGTGGGACGGCCAACATGGGTATAAAGTCCTTTTCTTCGGGCTTGGTTAATAGACCAAATCCCATACGTGCTCAAAAAAATAATAAAGCATGCCGTGATAATTAAAAATGTTAAAATTTCTACCATAAGAATATTATAAGTGATAGAATAAAATTATGGCTTACAGTGACTTCATGAAAAAGGTGCGTTACTGGGATAACTTGACCGCGAAATGGATCTTACGGCATTTCTATCTTATGTTTTTTCAGATTATCCTTGTCCTGGTCTTCGTGGGATGGTTTATCAATACCCTCCATGTGATCGATATCAGCTTTGAGAGCAACAAACATGATATCCTCGAACGCCTGCTTTTAACGCAATCCATCAATACGACCATTATCGTCCTTCTTACCATTCTTAATTCGTTCTGGCTGCTTTATCTTTTCAGCGGCATCCAGCGCTTAAGAAGTATCCTCAAAGACATCAGCTATAATACCAGCAAGATCCATCAACTTAAACCCCGGCCAAACCCTCCCCCGGGAAAAAATTTCTAAACCCATTTAAAAATAATCCTCGTAGAGCTCTTTAAGTTTACCGGTAAGATTTTTACGCCAGGAAAGCGGAGTATCTTTAGACAAAACGTATCTTAAAGACTTTTGATATCCGCGATAAGCCAGGCCAACAGCCGAGCATGTCAGGCAAGGATTTCCCGCGTTTTTTAAAGATGGGATATGAATCTTCCCTAACCCAACGGGAAGAGCAATCCTCTGGCTTATGTTTTCAAGAAGGCCGCTTAAGAGAACGCCTCCTCCGATAAAAATGATACCCCCCCTGAGCTCTTCGAATAAAGAAGAAGTTTTAAAAGATTCTTGCAGAAGCCCCGACCATTGTTCCAAAAAAGGGGTAACGGCTTCAATGACCAGCTGGCGTTTAATAGGGACAAACCCAAACTCTTTTTTAATAAGGATTTCCTCCGACATATGCTGTTGATCGATGGCCGCGCTGGCGTAGGATTTTTTTATTTCCTCAGCCACATCAAAAGGCAAATTCAAACTTCGGGCGATATTTTCGGTTAAATGATTCCCCCCCATATTAATCTTGGAGATATATTTTAATCCCTGATCTTTAAAAATCAGAACCGTCGTCACTTTCGCGCCCATATCCACTAAGATACATCCCTCTTTTTTATCCTCCTCATTTAACACCATATCCGCGGCCATATACGAGCTTAAGCAAAGCGGCCCCACATCGAAACCTGCCTGCGCAATGGCTCTTAAAAGATTTTGAATCGCCGTGATATTGGTCACCATCATTAACGAATGAACGCCCAATTTACGCGCGGAAAGTCCCAGGGGATTGACAATAGAGTTCACCTCATCGGCTCGATAAGATTGCGGCAGTTCATGGAGCAGTTCTTCATCCATTTTAAGAGCCAATAAACGGGCTTGATGATTGGCTTTGTTAATATCGCGCTGGGTAATGACTTTACTGCCCCGGTCGGTTAAAGGAATAACCGTGTTAATCTCGCGGGGCTCGACCCAGTGGCTGCTTAACCCTACCTGAACTTCCTTAATTTTTACTTCTGCTCTTTTGGTTAAATGAGTGAGAATACTGTTAACGCATTCACTGAACTCGGCTAAATCAATGACGTCATTTTCTTTAAAGCCGTATATTTTATTAACGGACGTCGCCAGGACTTCCAGATGGCTGGCGTCTTTGACCTTTAAAATAGCCGCTTTAATCCTCTGCGAGCCTATGTCCAGGCCGCAGTAATATTTTTCTTTGATAAGTTTGTTGAACATTTTATTCTATTTCTTGTTAATAATCGGTTCTTTAAAACGGAGATCAATGTATTTAATTTGATTCAAATCAAGATTCTGCCCGGAAAGCATCATGGCTAAAACTTTTATTTTAGCCTCGACATTATCACTGTCCAAAATAACCATCGGGGCGTTAAAAAAATAAACTGATATCCCTGATAAATTTTTGACATTAATTTTATCTAATTTGTAGTTGGCCAGTGTTGAGTCCGTGCGTAAATTTTTAATGATCTTTAAACCGATTTGGATGTCTTCTCCCGGGAAAACGCGCCCCAGAGAAACCTTCGAGGGAACTGTTTGCCATCCTAAAATAACTGGCAGCCCACTGGCGAGGCGTTCATCCCGGGGTAAAAGAATACCTTCCGGATCAAGCATATAATTTCTATTCTTTATATTAATTTGAGCTAATGGCAGACGCTTTTGGGCGATAATGGCTACCTGATCAGGATAACGTTTCACGATTTTTAAATGCGCCGCCTGCGGATATTTACGGCTCAGCTTCTCTTGAAGCCCATCTAAATTCACCGAGAAAATCGGCTGTCCGATAAGGCTCACCAATTCTTTTTTATCAATAAACTGCAAAGAAGGATCCACGATAATGCCGCGGATTTTAAAATAGTCTGAATTAACCAGAAAATATTTTCCGGCTTGATAGAGGCCGACGGCCAGAGCCGCGATCAAACTCAAGGAGACAAAAAATTTAATTCCGGATGAAGAGACTTTCAGTTTCTTTCTTTTGGCCATAAGCTAACTCCACTAATTGAAGACACAATTGATTAAATTCTATGCCCGCGGCCTTCGCGGCCTTAGGCAGTAAACTGGTTGAAGTAAATCCCGGGATCGTATTAATTTCTAAAATATATCCACCTCCGTCAGCGGCAAGAATTATATCCACTCGGGAAAAATCCCGGCAGCCCAGCGCTTGATGCGCCTTTAAGGCCTCAGCCTGCAGTTTCAAAGTAATATCCCCTGGCAGGTCAGCCGGCACAAGATATTCGGTAAACCCTTGCTTGTATTTGGCGGTAAAATCAAAAAAAGTTCGAGAAAAACAAATTTCAACAATGGGCAAGGGCTTTTCCTGAAGTATTCCTACGGTCAGTTCTCTTCCTTTAATAAAACGCTCGACTAATACCTTCTCACCGTAACTCTCTGCTGTTTTAATAGCCTTTTCTAATGTTTCTATTGTCTCTACTAAACTAATCCCGATGCTTGATCCTTCACACGCCGGCTTAACCACCCACGGCGGGTTTCCTAACTCCTTAACAAAAAAGTCTTCTGATAAATTTGCATTTCTTTCTAAGATAACATACGCAGGAACAGAAATCCCGTGACTTTTAAAAATAGATTGAGCTAAAGTTTTATTGATCGCCAGACGGCTCGCCTCAACCCCTGATCCCGTATAAGGGATATTCAGGCCTTCTAAAATCGCTTGAATGGCCCCATCCTCTCCCAGGCGGCCGTGCAAGGCAATGAAGGCAACATCCATACCGCTCTCGGTAATCCGTGAAGCAATCTTTTTCTCATCCTTTTCGGTAATATCGACGGCGACAACATCGCCGCCTTCGTTTTTCAAGGCCTGCGCGATGGCCGTTCCCGATTTAAGAGAAATTTCCCGCTCCGAGGAATACCCTCCCATCAAAACCCCTATCCGGCCCAATTTTTCTATTTCTATTTTCATTTAAGTTTATACTTTAACCGTCTTGATGGATTCACGTTCTTTTAGGCTTAAGGCAAATTCATGCGCAATTCTCGTGATGTCTCCCGCCCCCATCATAAGAACCAAATCCCCTGGCTCAATAAGTAAAGATAAGGCTTCTATGATCTTTTCTTTTTTAACATAAAATATCGGCTTGTCGGTGCGTTCCTTTATTTTCTCTAAAAGGCGCTCGGCGCTTACCCCTTCAATCGGTTTCTCGCTGGCGGCATAAATATCCGTGACAATAAGATAATCGCAATGGGCCAGACTTTCCGCGAAATTTTCCATTAAAAATTTTACACGGGAATAGCGGTGAGGCTGAAAAACCGTCACCAATCTTTTTTTCTTAACCAGCTGAGCCGCCGCGATGGTCGCGTTGATCTCCGTCGGATGATGAGCGTAATCATCAATGACCAGAATATCATCCGTCTGTCCAACGACCTGGAAACGGCGCTGCACCCCGCGAAACTGTGCTAAACCTTCCTGGATGACATTAACTTTAATAGAAAGCGCTAATCCTAATCCAATCGCGGCTAACGCGTTAAGAACATTGTGCCGGCCCGGGACGTTGAGCTTAAATAACCCCACTTCGCGGCCGTCAACGACAACGCGAAAACTCGACGAAAAATGATCCAGCCGCACGTCAGTGGCGTAAATATGATCCCGCGGAGAAAATCCGTAGGTCATAAACGGTCTCTGACTTTCCCTGGCCAGATTCACCAGCCGGCTGTCCGCGCCATAAATAAAAATCATCCCGCCGGGGGAAGTCTTCGCGATAAATTCTTTATACGCCTTTACAATATTATCCCACGTCTGGTAATAATCCACGTGTTCAAAATCAATATTGGTAATCACCGAATATTGCGGCGAGAAAAATAAAAAGGATCCGTCGCTTTCATCGACTTCCGCCACAAAATATTTTCCTAAGCCTAACTGAGCGTTCGTGGAAGTCGCGTTGACAATGCCACCCACCGCTGTAGTTGGATTAAGCCCCGCCGTCATCAAAAGATTCGAAATCATGGACGTCGTCGTCGTTTTGCCATGAGCTCCGGTCACCGTGATTCCAATCTGGCCTCGCATGAGCTCGGCCAATAAACGCGCCCGCTGTAAAATCGGAATATTTTTATTCCTGGCCTCGACTAATTCAGGATTACTGGGATCAACCGCCGAAGAAAAAACAACGCGGTCGGCCCCTTGAACATTTTTGGCTTCATGACCGATGGAAATATGGGCTCCTTTATCTCGTAGAAGATGGATAATTTGATTCTCTTTAAGATCAGAGCCGCTAACCCTTTGGCCTTTCGCCAATAAAAGCGAGGCTAAAGCGCTCATCCCAATGCCGCCAATCCCAATCAAATGGTAATGCCTGGCTATTTCTTTAGATAATTCACCCATGCTTTATTAAAATCCTTTAAAGTTTTAAAATTCACGTAGATAGAGGCCATGGCCCATTCAAAAGGGCCGCCTTCTTCCAGTTTCCGGCAAAAATTCATAAAACGATACGTGCCCCACTCGCTGATTAAATAATTAATGGCGCTGGCTGATTCCGCGTAAAAAAGATCCACCCGTGCCCGGTCGGTCTTGCTATTTAATCGCACCAGCGATAATTCATCTAAAGGAATAAATGTTTTTTCTTCGAGGGCCTTACGCACTGTTTCATGAGCGCCCCAGCGTTTGGCGATCTCGCAATAATTCGCCACACCTTCTTCAAACCACAAGGGCACTTGAGCTTTAAATCCTATGATTTCGCGAAGTACAATATGCCCTAATTCATGCGGCAGTGTTGAATCAAAAAAGGCAAAGGCCGATGGGAAAGTACGAATCACCTTATCTCGAGGTGAGGCCACCCCATGCGACCACTTGGCCTGATTGGCTGATTCAACATAATCATCGGCATTATTATAAATGTAAATCTTTGGTCTCTCATCCCAAGCCCAGCTTTTATAACGCGTATATCCTAACGTCTTAGAAATCTCATCATAATGATATCCCCCCATTTGTTCAACACTTTTGATGAAATCCTGCGGCACTCCCTCTTTATAATAAATAATAAAACGCTGCCCCTTATATTCTTTCCATTCGGAGGCCGCCCATACGGAAGAATTCATGAGAAAGAAACATAGAAACAATTGAGTTAATTTTTTAATCACCTTAAACATTGGAGAGAACCACCTCCACTCTTTTTTCTGCCCCTAAATTCAAAATCTGTGAAGCTAAACGCCTGGCCGCATCAGGGACATAAATACTCTCATTTTGACTATTTCGTTGTTGATCCGCGCAATCTTTTAAAAGGGATAATATTTCTTCTTTCATCCGCTGTGGATTAAGGTCTTTTTCTTCGATCACTTTAGCGAACTGCGTTTGCGCCAAAGCTAAAGCGTTCTGGCGCTGATGTCCTTTCGCGTAAGGGTAAGGAATAAGCAGCGCGGGTTTATCAAACATCGCGATCTCGGTGACCGTGGAGGCCCCCGCGCGCGAGATAACCAGGTCAGCGACAGCATAAGCCTGCTCCATGCGCTCAAAGAAATCAAATAGCGCGAAAGGAATATCTAATTTTAAATATTCCCCCCGCAAAGAAAGAGAATCTCTGCGGCCGGCAATATGAATCACCTGGAAATCTAGATCTTTTTTTAAAAACCTTGCGGTCTTTAAAAATTCCTCATTAATACGGTGGCTTCCCTGGCTGCCTCCAAAAACAAGGATGGTCGTTTTTCCTTCCCTGAGGTCAAAATCTTTAAAGAGCTCGTTTTTATTAAAATCCTTCTTTAAAAGACGCGTGGGGCATCCCGTTAATACTGTTTTTCGTCCGTCAAAATATCTTGCGCTTCGCTCGAAACTCACCGCGACCTTTCCCACAAAACGCGCGAGCACTTTATTCGCTCGGCCCGGGACAACATTCTGCTCGTGAATTAAGGTAGGATACCTAAGAATCAAAGCGGCCAGCAAGACCGGAAACGCTCCGTACCCTCCAAAACCAACAACCCTTTCTGGTCTTTGCTTTCTTAAATACCCTAAAGAACGAACCGTCGCCCTCAACATGCGAACAGCAAAAGAAACGAGATGATTAAGTTTCCAGGAATTTAATCCCCGGGCGTTGAGATCCCGAAAGGCAAAGCCATTGCGCTCGATAGGATCTGTCCCAAGGCCAAAAGATCCTAAAAAATAAATTTCATGCCCCTCTTCTCTTAAGACCTTGGCCGTCTCCAGAGCCGGAAATAAATGCCCCCCTGTCCCACCTGTGGCTAAAATAATTTTCATAAGATTTTACGAAGTTAATAAATCCTGTGTCCGCGAAATATTGAGCAACAGCCCCACCGCCATCATGTTAAAAATAAGATCAGACCCTCCATAACTGACAAAGGGAAGCGGCAGGCCCTTGGTTGGAAACGCGCCGATACTCACCCCGATATTCACCAGCGCCTGCAGGCTGATCATCATCACCAACCCAATGGCCAGGTAATAACCAAAGGGGTCTGTGGTTCGTTTCGCAATCCTGGCCCCCTGCCAGATAAAAACCATAAATAAAATGATGACCGCTAACGTGCCTAACAAACCCAATTCCTCCCCGATAATGGAGAGAATAAAATCCGTATGGGCGGCTGGCAGGTAAAATAATTTTTGCATACTTTTTCCTAAACCCACGCCAAAGAATCCGCCCGACCCTAAGGCAATTTGAGATTGCGTCAGCTGGAATCCCGCCCCCTGCGTATCCTGCCAGGGATCAAGAAAGGATAAAATTCTAGCCATTCGGTAAGGAGATTTGATGACCAGATAAACAAGCACGGGCAATGCCGCCACAACAAGCGAAGCCAGGTGGGATAAACGGGCTCCGGCCAGAAACATCAGCGTTACCATAATACTGGCAATGAGCAATGCATTTCCAAAATCGGGCTCCTTCAAGATAAGCATCGAAACCGTTCCTAAAATAAAAAGAAGCGGCAGAAATCCTTCCCGAAAATTTCCGATTCTGTTTTGTTTTCTGGCCAGAAAATCAGCCGTGTAAATAAGAACGACCAGACAGGCAAATTCCGACGGCTGGAAAGCAAAGGGGCCTATTCTAAACCAGCGCTGCGCGCCGAAACTGGCCTTGCCAATATGCGGAACAAGGACAAGAACCAACAGGAAAATGGCCAAGAGAAGCAACGGTTTCGCGAATTTTCGCAGCATCCGGTAATCCATGGCCATGCAAAAAAAGGTCGCTGCCAGACCAAGAAGCAAGAACAAAAGATGGCGGTTAAGAAAGTATGTGCCGTCGCCTAATTCCTTGAGCGCGTAAATTCCAGTTGTGCTGTAAATCATCACAATGCCCAGACAAATGAGCAGCAGGATGACCACCGCTATGGATATTCGAATAGAACGCATTTTAGTTGAGCTTATTAACAATTTCCTTAAATATTTTTCCCCTCTCCTCAAAATTAGCAAACATGTCAAAGCTGGTGCACATCGGACTCAAAAGGACACAGTCTTTGGGTTGAGCATTCTTACGCGCGCTTAAAACCGCTTCTTCCAGATTAGAGCACTCTTCTAAGGCGACCACATCCCCGAAACTTTGTTTTAATTTTTCTTTAGCCTCGCCAATCACAAACATTTTCTTGACCTTGGTTCGGACAATGTCCCTTAGGCTGGTGAAATCAATATGCTTGTCACGGCCGCCGCAAATCATGAGAATAGGTTTGTGAATACGCTCTAAGGCCCAGCGCGCGGCCTGCGCGGTTGTGGCTTTAGAATCATTAATAAAATCGATCTCATCGACGGCGCGCACCCATTCCAAACGGTGTTCCACTCCCTTAAATTCCAGGAACACCGCCCGGCAAATACCAAAATGGATGTCTACGATTTTAGCGGCTTCCATAACCGCCACACAATTCGGATTGGTAAAAATCTCCATTTCCGCGCCCTTGATAACATTAAAAAAGGACACTTGAGATTTGACGCCGGCAGAAAGACTCTTCATGCCTTCATCATCACCATTGAGAATAGCATAATCAGCTGCATCTTGATTTAAGAAAATCCTTTTTTTGGCGCGGCGGTATTCTTCCATATCCTTATGCCGGTCAAGATGATTTTCGCTGATATTTAAGATCATGGCTATAAAAGGTTTAAATCCTTTAAAATAAAAATTATTGGAATTAGGCTTACGCCAGACAGAATCAGGCTCTAACAATGATTCCAGCTGAAAAGAGCTTACTTCTAAAACAAAAAAGTCATACTTGTCGGAATCAAGGACGTGCTCAGAAAATGGAGATCCTACATTTCCGCACAGACAGGGGCGCCGATCCGCCTTCTTTAATAAATCACGAATCAGCGTAACCGTCGTCGTCTTTCCATTACTTCCGGTGACGGCAATAACGGGCTTTGAACAAAACTGAAAAGCAAATTCAATCTCACCCAAAATGGGAATTCCTTTTTTTAAAGCCCACGCAACGGGCAAGGCGTCAAAACGCACGCCCGGGCTTAAGACCACTAAATCACTGTCTTCAATAAAGCTCTGAGTGTGGCCACTCAATTCTAAAACAGCCTGATTGTCCAAAAACCATTTCTTTTCTTCTTCGGAAATATTTTCTCCCTTGGATTGTTCGGAAATTTTGACTTTCCCTTCGAGACGACGCACAAGCCGGGCCAAGGCCAGGCCGCTTTTCTGCGCGCCTATGATGGTGACTTTTTTATTTTTAAGGATAAGAGTTTTTTCCGCTGAGGCCGTGAGCATATTTTTATCTAATTTTAAGGGTTGTTAAAGTCAACAGACATAAAATAATAGCCACAATCCAAAAGCGCGTGATGATCTTCGATTCTTTCCAGCCCGATAATTGCAGATGATGATGCAAAGGCGCCATCTTAAAAATTCTTTTGCCTAAAACTCTAAATGAAAAAACCTGCAGAATAACCGATAAAGCCTCCACGACAAAAATGCCGCCCATGATCACTAAAAGTAATTCTTTTTTAATCAATACCGCGATGACCCCTAGTGTCCCCCCGAGCGACAGGGAACCGACATCGCCCATGAAAATCGTCGCGGGATAACAATTAAACCACAAAAATCCCAAACTGGCGCCGATAATCGCCGCGCAAAAAATCGCTAATTCTCCGGCGCCGGCCACATAAGGAATAAAAAGATACTGGCTGAAATTAAGATGCCCTGACACGTAACTTAAGATCGCCAGAGTAATGCTGACCATCAGGACACAGCCAATGGCCAGGCCATCGAGCCCGTCAGTTAAATTAACGGCATTCGATGTGCCAACGACGATAAGAATAACAAAGGGAATATACCAGATCCCTAAATCGACAATAATATTTTTTACAAAAGGGAAATCCAATTGCGTTGAGCCTGGCGAAGTGTAGTGGGTTAAATAAACGTAAATTCCCACGAGTCCGCCTAAAAGAATCTGCCAAAATAATTTTGTGCGTTTATTAAGCCCGCGTTTGGCTTTTTGAGTTAATTTAATATAATCATCCACGCCGCCTAGAATGGCCAGCCATAGACAGGTAAAAATAGTCAGTAAAATATACGGATTCGACAAATCCGCCCAGAGTAGAACCGAGAGCAACACACTGCCGACGATAAAAACCCCACCCATCGTGGGAGTCCCCTCCTTCGTTTGCTGGAATTGATCCAAGCCCGGGCAATCTTTGCGTTTGGCAACCTCTCCTATTTTTAATTCTTTGAGTTTTCGAATAAAATAAGGCCCGAAGACAACGCACAACAAGAAGGTTGTCACCGCCGCCATCGAAGCGCGAAACGTAATGTAACGAAAAATATTAAACCAGGAAAACGCATCGCGTAATTCCGATAAAAAATAAAACATATCTCTCCCTTAAGAAGTTAAAAATTCAACCGTCTGCTCCATTTTCATAGCCCGTGAGCCTTTAACGAGGACCACATCCCCTTTACGGCATAACCGGCGCAGATGCTCGTGGACTTCTTCTAAATTGGGACAGTGAAAACACAGCCGATGGTTGGTCTTCTTGATCTGCTCGGCCAAATAATAAGCCTCGGGGCCCGTCGTTAAAACCACATCAATATTCGTCTTGGCAACAATCTTGCCCATGCGTTCATGCCAAAGACGGGATTGGGATCCCAGCTCCAACATATCGGCACAGACTAAAAATTTTTTTCCGTCTGTCTTAAAAGAATCTAAGGTGCGCACGGCACTTTGAAAAGAAATCGGATTAGAATTGTAGGAATCGTTAATAATCCAGAGGCCGTTGGCCTCTTTAATCTCCTGTCGCCCCTGACAGCCTTCAAAGGAGGCCAGGCGTCTTTGAATAATTTCATCATCGATATTTAATACCCTTGCGCAGCAAATTGCAGCTAAGGCATTGCAGACATTATGCCGGGCCGCGGTCTTCATGCGGAAATCTTGTCCATCTACCTTGAATTGAATGTGACCTTGGATTGTCGTTACATCACTGGCCTTCACATCTGCCTTTTCCTTCAAGGCGTAGCTTATTTTCTTCAAAGAAATCCGCTTTTGCGCAATCGACTTTAAATAACGATCGTCTTTATTAAAAATCACAACGCCAGAGGGCGGCATAAATTGAACCAAAGAAAATTTTTCTTTGAAAACACCCGCCGGAGATTTTAATCCTTCCAGGTGGGAGGCCCCCACGTTGGTAAACACCGCGATCGTTGGCCGGGCGATTTCAGCAAGCCAGCGAATCTCGCCGGGATGATTGGTTCCCAATTCAAGGACCGCGACTTGATGATCTCTCTTTAATCGCAGCAACGTCAGAGAAATACCGATTTGATTATTTTCTGTCTTAATATTTTTAAGAACCTTGTATTGGCCTTCACAAATATGGGCGAGAATTTCTTTGGTGGTCGTTTTGCCGGCACTGCCGGTGATGGCAACGACCGGAATATTAAATTGCCGACGGTAAGCAGAAGCCATCAACCCCAACGCCTTCGTCGTATCAGGGACATACAGAACAGGAACAGTAATTGGCTCTTTAATTTTTTGTGAAGCAACGACAGCACTGGCTCCCTTGCGCACGGCGTCTTTTATAAAATCGTGCCCGTCAAAGCGCTCTCCCTTAATCGCGACAAATAATTCTCCAGGCGCAACCGTGCGCGAATCAATCGAAACACCTTTAAATCTATCTAACGCGGCAAACATTGTAAATATTCCCTCACGATATCTTTTTCTTTAAAAGGAATTCTTTTATCTTTTAAAACCTGATAATCTTCATGGCCCTTACCGGCAATGAGCACGATGTCGCCTTCTCTGGCCAAACCAAGGGCATGTTCAATGGCTTCCCGACGGTCGACAATCACCGTGTAATGCTCGTTTTGCAGTCCGGGAAGAATTTGATCAATAATTTCCTGCGGATCTTCCTCGCGGGGATTATCACTCGTTACCACGCAATAATCCGCCCACTGCCCGGCGGTTCGCCCCATCAAAGGCCGTTTACTCTTATCGCGATTACCTCCACAGCCAAAGACAACAATAATTTTTGAACCACTGACCTGGCGTAAAGTCTTGAGAACATTTTCTAAGGCGTCCTGCGTATGCGCGTAGTCGATAAAAATAGAAAAATCTTGTCCAGCCTCGACTCGTTCCAGGCGCCCTGGCACGCCATGAAAATGACTGATCCCTTCCTGCACACTCTCTAAGTCCATCCCTTCAGCGCAGCACGCGGCAATCACCGCCAGGACATTGTACACATTATAAATTCCGACGAACGGCGTGCGAAAGGAATTTTCGCCTTTAGGGTGGATTAATTTAAATTCTGTCCCTCCAAGTGAGAGTTGAATATTTTCTGCCTTCCACCCGGCGTTATTTTTTATTCCATACGTGAGGCCTCGCGCCTGCGTCATCGAAAGCAATCTCTGCCCAAACAGATCATCGGTATTAATGACCGCCGTTGCCGACGAGGCTAACCGCGTAAATAATTTCGCTTTGGCCTGAAAATAATTTTCCCGCGTAAGATGATAATCTAAATGATCGCTTGTTAAGTTAGTAAAAATGCCTGTGGTAAAATCGATTAAATCGACCCTTCCTTGATCGAGCGCGTGGGAAGAAACCTCCATCGCGCAGTAATCAAAATGTTCTTGAGCCAACTGGGATAGAAAGGTTTGATTCTCAACCAGGCCTGGTGTTGTATTACGGGCGGGAAAAATTTTAGGGCCCATACGGTAATTAATCGTGCCCATGACCGCGCATCGCTTGTGGACATGCTGGAAAACTGATTCTAAGAGGTAGGTGATTGTTGTTTTTCCGTTGGTGCCGGTGACACCGATAGTTCTGACCTCCTTCGAAGGGTTGCCGTAAAATCGCCGAACCACCTCTTGTAAAAATCCAAGGGAATCATCCACGCGCAAGAGCCAGACGTCTTTGGACAACGGGAATTTAATTTCCTCGCTCGCGGCTATCACCCTGGCTCCCCTTTGGATAGCCTCAGGGATAAAATTCGCGCCATTAAAATTAGCGCCTTTTAAGGCGACAAATAAACTATTTTGTTTAACGTCCCGGGAATCGCAGCTAATCGATTCAATATTCCATTCTCGCAGCGATGGATCAAGCGGATATCGATTATTTAAGAGCTTTTCTAATCGCATAAAATGGAGCCCCCTGGGCTTTGCCCCCTCGGCGAATATCCGCCGTAGCTAAACGCGAAAGTCCTTCGACTTTGCTCAGGATCCCGAGCAGGGTCGAGGGACCTTTTAGCGAAGGCGGATAAAATTTTTTTAACGTTCAACTAATTGAGGAAGAGCCAACGGTTCCGAATTTTCAAGATATTTTAACGTATTCTCCACCACTTCCTTAAACACCGGGCCGGCCACCGTCCCTCCAAAATAACTCGGATGTGGATCATCGACAACAACAATGGCCGCGATACGGGGATGATCAGCAGGAGCAAATCCAAAAAAAGTGGCATAAAAATTACTGTGGGAATACATGCCGTTAACGACTTTTTGAGCCGTGCCCGTTTTCCCCGCCACTTTAACTCCCTTAATCTTGGCCAACGTTCCCGTCCCTTTCTCGATAACTCCTACTAAAATATCGGTCAGCCGTTTAGCCACATCTGAGCTGATAACTCTTTCCACGATTTCCGGTTCAAAAGATTTAATGATTTCATCGTGGTTATCTTTAATATATTTTACCACAAATGGCCGCATATAAACGCCATCATTTGCAATGGCTGCAATCGCGCAAAGAAGCTGAATTTGGGTGACGGTCACTTCCTGCCCCATCGGAATAGCCCCGATGGTAGTCTTCGACCAGGCCGAGGGCGGCTTTAATACGCCTCTGACCTCTCCGGCTAAATCAATATTCGTCTTCATGCCAAAACGAAATTTGCGCCCATACTGGTAAATGGTATTGGCTCCCATTTTCTGAGCGATTTTGGCAACGCCAATGTTGCTCGATTGTTCAAATACTTCCCTAAAGGTCAGCGTGCCGTGCGGATGATGATCGTGCAGCGTATGATTGGCAATGCGGTAAGCGCCATTCTCACAAAAAATTTTATTGGTTTCAGTAAAATAATTTCCCTCTAAAGCCGCGGCCGCCGTCACAATTTTAAATACGGAACCGGGTTCATACGTAAACCAGATGGCGCGGTTCGTGCGGCTCTCGGGATGGCTGCTGGAAAAATTTTCTATCTTGTAGGTCGGCTGATTGGCTAACGCGAGAATCTCTCCGGTGCGGACATCCATCACAATAATGCTGGCAGCCTTGGCGTTATGTTTTTTGTAAGCCTTCTCCAGCGCATGCTCGGCGATATATTGAATGGTTTCATCAATGGTCAGGACAACATTAAAACCATCCCGGGGTGGAAGAAACGTATTGCCGATCATTAATTCCCTGAGTCTGGCGTCTCGCAATATCCGCGACCATCCGGGCTGTCCTTTAAGATAATCGTTGTAGGAAAGTTCAATGCCCTCTAACCCGGTGTTATCCATGCCCGCAAATCCGATCACATGCGCCGCCAGGCTTCCGTTTGGATAATAACGCCTGGTCTCATCCATGAAATCTAGGCCCTTAATGTTGAGCTGTTTTATTCGTTCCGCCTGGCCTAAGGGAAGCTTTCTGTGAATCCACACAAAATATTTCTCTTTGGACAGGCGTTCTTTTACCACGGCGGGATCGATATTCAGCAAGGCGGGAAGTTTTCTTAAGGCCTCCTGTTTATCTTTAGCGGACATGGCCCGAGGATTGGCGTAGAGAGAATACACCGGAATATTCATGGCGAGCGGCCTTAACTGCCGGTCATAAATCGTTCCCCGGACGGGTTCCAATTCAATAAAATAATTGTGCTGTTTTTGGGCCAGCGCGCCTAAATAAGAGGAATGGAATATTTGGATGAAGACGAGCTTCAAAGAAAAAAAACAAAGAAGGAATACAAAGGAAAGGAAGATAAAAACAAATCGCAGGGGGTATTTTTTGATATGCACGTTTAAGGTTAATTTATATTGAACTAAGGGTCAGGGATATTCCCCTCCCCCTCAGATTATCTATTCTTTTACAGGCTTGGCCTGAGCCTCGCCTTCAAACGACAACAGGCTTAACAAGGGATTACTCGTCTTCTTAGAAATTTTTTGTTGAGCGGGATTGGCCCGGGCCATATTTTTTTCTGACGTTCTCAAAGCCACGATATCCTTAGAATCCATAAATTGCATTTTGGAATCTTTCTCGAGCACACTTTTTCCTAGATGATCCGCCGATGTCAGCGTGAGAATAGTCTGCGTAACATCGCCGTTTTTTTCAAGAAGTTTTCGAATTTGTTTTTCATACGCGATGCGTTCGTAGCCTGAGGCGTAGATCTGCATCTGCATGTGAATATAAAACAACGACATCACGGTCAAAACAAATATCCATTTCATAAATTTCAATAAACTCATGCAATCCTTTCTGCGGCGCGTAAACGGGCACTGCGCGAACGCGGGTTAAGGCTGACTTCTTCCTCATCGGCGCGCAAAGGTTTTTTCGTCAAAATTTTTACCTGCCCCTCTTGACTTAAATTTCGAAATCTTAATTTCACAATGCGGTCTTCCAGCGAATGAAATGAAATCACGACGATGCGCCCTCCCACCTTGACAAAATTTATGCCGACCTCTAAAGCCCTTTCCAACGATTCTAATTCGCGATTGACCGCAATCCGCAGCGCCTGAAACGAACGTGTCGCGGGATGACTTCTGTCTTTATAATTTCGGTAAGGGATCGCCCGCAAAATAATGTCGCGCAGCTGCGCGGTTGTCTCAATCGGCTGTTTCCCCCGCTCCGAGACGATATACCGGGCGATGCGCCTGTGCCAGCGCTCCTCGCCATATTCTTTGATGATCGTCGAGATTTCATTCTCGGATAAAGAATTGACTAAATCGTACGCCGAGATCGGGCTCTCCTGATCCATGCGCATATCCAATGGCCCGTCCGCCTGAAAACTAAACCCGCGTTCGGGATTATCCAGATGCAGACTCGATACCCCTAAGTCCAGAAGAATTCCGTCGACCTCTTTGATGTTAAGATTATTTAATACTCTGTCTAAATAACGAAAGTCTTCGTGAACGAATTCACACTGCGCCGAAAATTCTTTTAAATGTTCCTGCGCGAGCTTGAGCGACTCTTTATCCCGATCGATGGCAATCAGACGTCCCTCGGGACCAATCTGAGTTAAAATAGCGCGTGCGTGTCCGCCTAAACCTAACGTGCCATCAACGAAGATGCCGCCCTTTTTAAGATGAATGGCCTCCTGGACCTCCTTCATCATGACGGGAATATGTATTTTCTTATCCATGGTTTCAATTAAATCTGTCGTAACAGCTAATTCCTCAGTAATCATAATTTTAGAGGGTTAATAAATTTTCCGCTATTTGCTCAAAAGACTCGCTGGAGTTCGTATAAAATTTACTCCAACTGCCCTTGTCCCAGATTTCGATGCGGTTGGCCACCCCGACAATCACCGTGTCCCGGCGGATATTCGCGTAATCTTTAAGATAGTTCGGGATAATAAAACGTCCCTGCCGATCCGGGATCACGTCAACGGCGCCGGAGAAAAACATACGGTTAAAATTACGGCTCTCCTGTTTGGTAAAAGGCATGGCCTTAAATTTTTGTTCCTGCGCGCGCCATTCCTCATCGCTGAACATAAAAATACATTTGTCCAGCCCGCGGGTGACAAAAAACTTCTCGATGCCGTTTTCTTTGCAGGCATCGCGAAATTTCGAAGGCAGAATCAAACGCCCCTTTTTATCAATACTGTGGTCAAATTCACCGTAAAACATATATTCTCCACTTTACACCACTTTGCTCCACTAATGAGCTTAATATAGCTAATGTTATGGGTATTGTCAACATGAATTAAATAAAAAAGAGAGGCGGGATTCCCTGCCTCTCTTTTTAAATTTTATATTTTACAAATCTTTGAGCCGATAACTTGTACTACGTCCTCCCGAAGGATATTTAATAAGAATACCTTTCTCAATATCTTTTTTATTTACCTCGTTTCAAATTGCCGTTACAATACTCAATTATGAATTCAATGAAAACAAATTATAAAGACGTGATTATCATCGGCGCGGGAGCGGCCGGCCTCATGTGCGCCATCGAAGCCGGTAAACGCGGACGATCCGTGCTCGTTCTGGAAAACAATAACACGGTCGGCAAAAAAATACGCGTCTCAGGCGGCGGACGCTGCAACTTTACCAATACGCGCGCGACGCCCGGCAATTTTCTTTCTTCTAATCCGCATTTCGCTAAATCGGCGCTGGCACGTTATAGCCCGCAAGATTTTTGTAAACTAGTCAGCAAATACAAAATCGCTTTTCATGAAAAAAAATTGGGTCAGCTTTTCTGCGACAAAAGCTCTCAGGAGATTATCGACTTACTTAAAAAAGAATGCGGCCAAAATAACGTTGAGATTATCCTCGAGGCTCAGGTGACGGAAATCGTTAAAAAAGAACTGTTTTATCTCCGCGCCCTCCGCGGGACATTTGAGTCGCAAAGCCTGGTCATCGCCACCGGCGGACTTTCTATTCCACCGCTGGGAGCGACAGATTTTGGTTACGCGGCCGCCAAACAATTTAATATTCACGTCAATTCCTGCCGTCCGGGTTTAGTGCCGCTTACTTTTCACGAAAAAGATTTAAAAATTTTTAAAGAACTTTCCGGCGTTTCTCTGGACACGCTCGTCTCTTTTGAAAATGTTAGTTTTCGCGAAAACACCTTGTTTACCCACAGAGGATTAAGCGGGCCGGCCATTCTACAGATTTCTTCCTACTGGCAACCTAAAAAACCGATTTACATCAATCTGCTTCCCGACGCGGAGATGTCCGTTATTTTAAAAACCAGCCGGAAAGAAAAAATAACTTTAAAGAACTTCCTCAAAAATTATTTTCCAGCGCGTTTTACCGAAATTCTATGTTCACATTTTTTTGAAAACAAACCGCTTCACCAATATTCTTTAAAACAATTGCAAACAATCGCCCTGTTTCTGCACCATTGGGAAATCATCCCTCGGGGAAGCGAAGGATACGCCAAGGCCGAGGTTACCGTCGGAGGCGTTGACACCGATGAGCTCTCCTCTAAAACCATGGAAACAAAAAAAGTCCCGGGATTATATTTTATCGGTGAAGTCGTCGATGTCACCGGCCATTTGGGAGGGTTTAACTTTCAGTGGGCCTGGGCGTCCGGTTACGCGGCTG
>ORJL011002465.1_pt1 | contig 36180 bp, 34 predicted proteins | sample 1779941 | NCBI WGS metagenome assembly ORJL01 (sample SAMEA104232317, study PRJEB22302) | groundwater metagenome | biome: forest; feature: aquifer; material: groundwater | place: USA | collected 2011-08-07 | depth 5.8 m | reverse complement strand
GGGGGGGGCGCCGCGCGCGGCCCCCCCCCCGCCCCCCCCCGCCCCTGAATGATTATGACTGGAACAGATAATTGACAATGAAACGTTCGTCTTAGCAACCAATATCTGCGAATGCGTAGGGCTGACCGGCACCAGTCGCTCTAATTTCGCGACTCAGGTTAGCAAGGCCGCCAAAGAGGAGACACATGATTTCAACAGTAACCACGGTAACCACCACAGTGACCACCACCAGCGTCATCGCTGGCACAAACGCGATGATGGGGCTGATAGCGGGGCTCATACTGCTCGCGCTGCTGGTCACCAGGGAGCTGACCAAGACAGCCCAGAACAACTTTTCGAGGACGTTGGCCGATTTTGTGACTGTCGGAACGGTTCCTCTAATCCTCATTTTCGTGATAATCATCGCTATGAAAATAGTGCAAGTGATTGCAGGGTAATGGCACAGGGCACTGATAAACGAATGGACACGGAGGCAGCTATGAACACCATCCGGACTTATAAAATACAGGGCGCGGTCGCGAAACTCTTGAGAAGCAAAGTGTTTCTCACCTGTCTGGTCGCCGTTCTCATCTTCCCGCTGGCATCGACTTTCCTGTTCCCCCCACCAGTGCAGGCGCTGGGAGAATTCGGCTGGGAAAAGCTCGGTACCAACCCCATAATTCCCCGCGGAGGCGCGGGCGCCTGGGACGCGGCTTCCGCTGGAGAACCCGCGGTCATTAAAGACGGCTCCACTTACAAGGCATGGTACACCGGCCAGGACGCCCAGGGCGTTTTCCGCATCGGCTATGCCACTTCCGCCGATGGGAAAGTCTGGACCAAGTCAGGCAGCAACCCGGTACTCAACATTGGCGGCGCCGGCGCCTTTGACGCCGCGGGCATTGCCTCACCTGCCGTTATCAAAGACGGCGCCACCTACAAGATGTGGTACATGGGCGACGACGCCAACGGCACCGTCGCCATCGGCTACGCCACTTCCAGCGATGGAATAACCTGGACCAAACAGAACTCCGGCAACGCGGTTTTCACCCAGGGCGCCCCGTGGGAAGTCAACGGCGTCGGGTCTCCTTCCGTCATCCTTGACGGCAGCACGCTCAAAATGTGGTATACAGGCAAGAGTGGCGGCGGCATCATCGGCACTCTGGCCATAGGATACGCCACCTCCGCTGACGGAATAACCTGGACCAGGCAAAACTCCAGCAACCCGGTCTTGACCGGCGGCGCTTCATGGGCGGCACGGGGCGTCGGGGTACCCGCCGTCATCAAGGACGGCGTCATTTACAAGATGTGGTACACCGGCTACGTCACCACCCAGGATACGACTAATTCCAGCATCGGATTCGCCTCCTCCAGCGATGGCATCGCCTGGGTGCCCTATGCCGGTAACCCGATTATATCGACGGGCCTCGTGTCCGGCTGGGAAGGGCGCGGCGTAGGCGGCCCCGCGGTCATCAACGACGGCGGCGCTTACAAGATGTGGTTTTCCGGACTCGACACCAATCTGGGCGCCAACACAGGCTACGCGGCCATTCCCAACTACACAGCCACCACGTCCGCTCTAATGTTCGAAAACCCCGCCGACCGCGTGATTGGAGTCAACCATCACATAGTTTCCATTGCCTCGACAGGAGCATCGCCGAATCCGACTGGCGGAGTGGCCAGCTTCACGGCTACAGCCACCTTCCTGGGGGCCGGGATTAATATTCTCAGCGTTGTGGCACAATCGCCGTTCACTGTTCCGCCGGCATCCATCGACAACAACGCGGGCAACGTCACATACTCGGGAAGCCAGAGCGGTTCAACCCCCCAGGCGCCCATGGATGTGGCCTATCTTATCCCCAAGCTTGTGGGGAGCAAAGACACCGACTATACCTTGACCCTGGCTTTCAACTCCATCAACGCCGGGGACACGCTGCCCATCAACCAGGCAGGAAACGCCGTGCTGGCGAGCCTGCGCCGCGGCGATGCCCGCGCCGATGCTGTCATCAACATCACCGACGCCCTTTTCATCGCCCAGAACCTCGCCCAGTTGAAGGCATTGGGTGACGATTCCGCCAACGGAACTGGCACGGGCAGCAGCCATACCCTGGCCCACCCCCTCAACGCGGCCAGCGTGCGCTACGACGATGCCGTCTATGGTGGGGAAAGAATCACCATCCAGGACGCCATGTTCATCGCGCAGATGCTGGTAGGTCTCCGCGACGCCAGCTACAACCTGATCTAGCCATCCTGGTCGAACACAGTACCCGTCCAAAGGGGGAGCGAACGCTCCCCCTTTTTTGTTTCCCCCGACATACCTCTTTCCCAAACACTCCAACCCTTTTTTCTTTCTACCTCGAATCTGCTATATTAGTGTCCGTGACCACCACACCGGGAGAACAAGTAATACACATTGACCTCGGCCCATCGAGCTACGATGCCGTGGTCGTACACGGCAACGCGGCGGCCCTGGCCGGCCGCCTCAGGTCCATTTCCAGGGCCGCAAGCATCTTCATAGTCACCGACACCAGGGTCGGCCCGCTGCACGGGCCGTCCGTCATCAGCGCGTTGAAGAGCGCCGGCTACCAGGACATCCGCATGCAAACGGTCCCCGAGGGCGAAGTTTCGAAGTCTATAGATTGCTGGACGTTTATCCTCGGACAACTCCACCAGTTCAGCCAGGGCAAGGCCGAAAAACCCCTGATACTGAATCTCGGCGGAGGCATGGTCGGAGACCTGGGCGGATTTGTCGCCGCCACCTACACGAGGGGTGCTCCCTACGTACAAATTCCCACCAGCCTGATGGCCATGGTGGACAGTTCGCTGGGCGGCAAGGTAGGCATAGACTATTCCAGCGCTAAGAACATCATCGGCAGCTTCCACCAACCCAAACTGGTCTTTGCCGACGCCTCGTTCCTCAAGACCCTTGATATGCGGGAGATGCGCGCCGGCCTGGCTGAAGTGGTCAAGTACGGCGTAATCAAGGACCCGCCACTGTTCGACTACGTGGAGGCCAACCAGCAGAAGATTCTGGCGTTGGACCCCGAAGCCGTTCTTCACCTCATCGGCACCTGCCTGGCCATCAAAGCCAGAACCGTGGAAAAAGACCCCCTGGATGACAAAGGGGTCAGAGTAATCCTCAACTACGGCCACACCATCGGCCACGCCGTGGAGGCCGCATCAGGTTTCGCCTGCAAACACGGCGAGGCGGTGGCCATCGGCATGGTCGGAGCGAACTACATTGCCTCGGAGATCGGATTGCTGCCGCGCACCACGGCCCAACGCATCAACAGTCTGATCAGGTCTCTGGGGCTTCCCACCAAAGCGGCCGAACTCGACGTCTCCCGGGTACTCGACTTCCTGGCAAGGGACAAAAAGTTCACCGAACGCACCAACCGTTTCGTCTTGCCGACTGATATCGGGTCTGTGAAGGCCGTATCCGGGATAGATGAAGCTCTCGTAAGGCGAGCCGTCGAGTCCGTCACAACCCCATAATACGACCGCCCTTTTTCCGTGAGCCGACGAACCTCGTAGCGGCGACCCGGTGGGTCGCCCCCCCTCCTGTCCTTCAGAGCCCCCCAGGGATTCTTCGTCAACTCACTCCACTGTCATTCAGAGTCCCGCGGAGCGATGGATCTTTCGTCCCAGAGGCGAAGGGCAAGCTCAGGCTGACACCTTACCCCAACTGGCCCGAAAGATGCCTCCCGCCCAGCAGATGCACATGCAGATGAGGCACTGCCTGGTCACCCTCGGGGCCGCTGTTGATCACCACCCGGTAGCCCCTGTCGGCTATTCCTTCCTTCACGGCCAGTTGCGCCGCCAGATGGACCAGATGCCCCACCAGCGGCATTTCCTCGGGCCTGGCAGCCGCCAGAGAGGCGACGTGGGCCCGCGGGACTATAAGCAGGTGGACCGGCGCTAGGGGATGAATGTCTTTGAAGGCCACCGCCCTTTCATCCTTGAACACGATCTCTCCGGGGATTTCCCCCGCGACGATCTTGCAGAAAATGCAGTTAACGTCTTTCATTTGAAAACCCCGCTAAACATGAACACTATGCGGTGGCAGCTCCCGATTGTCATTCCGGCGAAGGCCGGAATCCAGTCAGGGTGGGGAACGCCGGTTCGACAGTGCCCGCGCAGGCACGGAGGCATGCGGTACCCCCTGGGTATAATTCCGAGCGCAGGCGAGGAATCTTTCCGAGGTGGTGGGCATGAACCCAGCCCCGGCGAATCCCCCTTTACGAAAGGGGGAGATTTATGACCAATCCTGACGCCGCCTGCTTGACTGCCGGCCGCCGACTGCTCGACTGTTACAGTCCCATCGCCTGCGCCACCATTTCCCGGTGGGCGTCGCCGTCGCCAAAAGCCAATTCAGCCGCCTTGGCACGGCGGGTATACAAGGGCAAATCATGGTCCTCGGTGAAACCTATTGCGCCGTGGACCTGGTGCGCCAGCATCAGACAGCGGCGGTAGCCATCACTGACAAACGCCTTGGCGATGGACACCTCACGGGCGCAGGACAGACCTTCGCTGAGTGCCCAGCCGGCCTGGTAAGCGATAAACCGAGAGCCGTCAATGTCCATGGCCATGTTGGCGCAATAGTGCTGAATGGCCTGCAGGGTGCCTATGGGCTTGTCGAACTGGATACGCTCCTTGGCATAAGTGGTCGTCATCTCCAGCACCTGCTGGGCACCCCCGACCATTTCGGCGCACTTGCCGGCGGCAGCGTACTGCAAAACGGTGTCAAGACATGTCCAGCCCTTGTCCAGGTCCCCCAGAAGGCTGTCTTTCCCTACTTTAACGTTGTTGAACACCACTTCGGCCTGTTTGTCCCCGGCAATGGTCTTCAACGGCGTCACTTGCATTCCTGGAGTGCCGGCCTTTACCAGAAAGAGGCTGATTCCTTCCTTCTTGTTGGTCCCCTTTTTAGTACGGGCCGCCACGATGATCAAATCGGCGACGTGCGCGTCCGGCACAAAGAGTTTGGTACCATTAATAACGAAGGAATCACCCTCCACCGAAGCCGTAGTAGCGACGGTGGCCGGCTCATAGGTCGGCGTAGCCTCAGAAAGGGCCAGCGTGGCCTTCAATTTGCCGGACCCGATCTTAGACAGGTATTCAGCTTTCTGGCCGTCGCTTCCCGCTACTTGTATGGCAAAGGCACCCAAAACGGCAGTGGCGAAGAATGGTCCCGGCAAGCAAGCCCGCCCCATCTCTTCCAGCAGGACAGTCAGGTCCAGGAAACTCCCTCCCCCGCCTCCATATTTCTCGGACAGCGCCAGGCCCATCCAGCCCAGTTCAGCCATCTCCTTCCACAACTCCTCGGAATACCCCTTCTCGTCCTTCTCCAACTCGCGGACGAGCTTCTTGGGGCAGCGGCTGGTGAGAAAGTCCCTGGCCATTTTGCGCAGCATTTCTTGTTCTTCAGTTAAAGCGAAATCCAAGTTATTACTCCTTTCTTAATCCCCGGTCTGGCGATTGCCTGTGCCCCTCTACGCACTGGGCAGGCCCAGCCCTCTCATCGCCACCATATTCCTCAAAATTTCGTGGGTGCCCGCTTGCAGGCTGTAGCCAGGGGATATCAGGTACGAACTGACCGCCATCCCGTTCAAAGGCGCCCACTTCGACCCTTCTCTTAGCTGGCCGAAGGGGCCGAGGACAGTTATCGCCGCCGCCGCCAACCTCTGCTCGAATTCGCAGCACCAGGCCTTAGCCAAACTGGCTTCGTAGTTCGGCAGCCGGTGCTGGCTCAGCACCCAGGCCACCCGGTAGATCAGCAGACGCCCTACCTCGAACTCGATGGCCAGTTCCGCCAGGCGATGCCTTATCACCGGGTCTTTCGACAGAGTGCCGCCGTTTTTCTTGGTCTCTTTGGCATAGTCCAGTATCTTCTCAAAGAGCGGATAGTTGGCCATCAGCCTCTCCATACCGCTTCTTTCATAGTCCAGTTGCGCCAGTATTTGTTTCCATCCCTCGTTCTTCTTCCCCATCAAGGCGCTCTTGGGCACTTTGACGTTGTCGAAGAACACTTCGTTGAAATGGCGGTCGCCGGTCATGTCGATGAGGGGCCTCACGGTGATTCCGGGGAGCGACAAATCTATCAACATCTCGCTGATGCCCTTGTGTTTGGGCACGTTGGGGTCGGTTCTGACCACACAGTAGATATAGTTGAACGAATGCGCCCCGCTGGTCCACACTTTCTGGCCGTTGACAACGAAATGGTCACCCTCTTCCACCGCCCTGGTCTTCAGGGAAGCCAGATCAGAGCCCGCCTCAGGTTCGCTCATTCCCAACCCGACATACACTTCGCCCTTGATGATCCGCGGCAGGAAATCCTTCTTCTGATCCTCATTACCGAAAGCGATAATGGACGGACCGATCTGCCGGTCGCTGAACCAGTGCGCCGCCACCGGCGCTCCGTAGCGCAGCAGCTCTTCCGTCAGCACCAGCCGGTCGAGGTAGGATTTGCCCTGCCCGCCATATTGCTTGGGCCAGGTCATCCCTATCCACCCTTTGGCCGCTACCTTCTTAGAGAACTCGGGATCGTGGCCCATGATCCAGGCATCGCATTTCGTCTCATATGTCCCCTTCTTCTTCTCGCTCTCTAGAAACTCCCGAACCTCTTTCCTGAAGTTTTCCTGCTCCGGGGTAAATCTGAAGTCCATATCGCCTTACTCCTTTTCTTGAGACACAGAGATGTTCCTAGGACGGATGCACAGGAACTCGGAACACTTGCGGCGAGTCCCTATACATTATGGGGCTGCTGCAAAACCCTGACGAAGCGCAATGCTCGTGGCGGGCAAGTTCGCGCCATTGTCATAGAACCCGCGACCCGTCAGCGGACGATTTCCACCGCCAGACAGGTTACTGTTCTGGTTATGCCAGGGATAGGATGAATTCCACTGGTCACCAGATTACCTACCGAATTCAAGTTCGCCCCCTCAACAACGGCTATGATATCGTAGGGACCCGTCACCAGGTCTACCGACTTCACGCCTTCAACCTGGGCCAGCGCTTTCACCACACTCCTCGCCTTGTCCACCGCTGTCTCTATCAAAATGAATGCTTTTGTCGCCATGCTACCCTCCTTGAATCCCTTAAATCAGACTACGCGCCTACGGCAGCTACAAAATCAGGAATCTCAATTCCCTCCAGGGCTAAACCCATGGTGGCTCCTTCTTAAACGCAACCAAAAGAAATGGCTACCAAGGAGAAACAATTACCTTGACGGAGGCGGAAACAGCCTAGTATAAATCACCCTATGAGGCCTGTCAACAACCCCTCCTTGTGAAAGCACATCCAACCGCCGCAGAGACAGATGCGACTTGTCCTTGACTAATAAGTGCAAGTCGGGTAAAGTAACAACCGGGCTCTGACCTGTAGAATTAGCTGGAATTAGTAAGGTTTTGGCAAACGTTTTGGTGATCCTGGCGTGCCGCCGCTCCATGCCTCATTCATTTGGTCTTTTCCGGTCCGGCCAGGTATTTCTCGGCCCGAGGAAAGGAGGAATGTAGTTGTTCAAACTGTCTTTTGGCCCCAAAGAGGGCAAGTTCTTCGGCTTGTTCGAGGAAGGCGCTCAAAACGCCCTTAAAGCGGCCACGCTCCTCCAGGACCTGATCCACAACTGGGACCATGTGGAAGACAAGGTCAAGGCCATCACGGAGCTGGAGCACGCCGGCGATACTATCACCCACCAGATCATCTCTCAGTTGCACCGCACCTTTGTCACCCCGTTCGACCGCGAGGACATAGCGCTGCTGGCCCACTCACTCGACGACGTGACCGATTTCATTGACGCCGCCGCGGATGCCATGCTTCTTTACCGCGTCGAAGGCCCCACCCAACGCTCCAGGGAACTCTCCGACATCATAGTTCAAGAAGTAGCCGAAGTCGAAAGGGCCACCTCCGAAATGCGCCGCCACGTCGAATTGAAGCACATCCTCCGGCACTGCGTCGAAATCAACCGGCTGGAAAACATGGCAGACCGAGTTTACCGTTCCGCCCTGGCCGAGCTTTTTGCCGATTCCAAAGATATAGCCTATATCATCAAATGGCGAGAAATCTACGAGTACATGGAGAGTTCGACCGACCGGTGCGAGGACGTGGCTGACGTTCTTGAGGGCGTCGCCCTGAAATACACCTAACGTCCCCGGACGCGAGGCGCCGCCGCGGCTGATATTCATATGCTAGACCTGAGCCTGATTTTCGTAATCTTCGTCATCGTCATCGCCCTGGTGTTTGACTATACCAACGGCATGCACGATGCCGCCAATTCCATCTCCACCGTCGTTTCTACCCGCGTCCTGACGCCGAAGCAAGCCGTCATCTGGGCGGCCTTTTTCAACTTTATCGCTTTTCTCATCTTCCGCACCACGGTTGCCAACACCATCGGCAAAGGGATGGTCGATGTTACCACCGTGACCACGTCTGTCATCCTCGCGGGGCTGGCCGGCGCCATTCTCTGGAATATGATCACCTGGTACCTGGGGCTTCCCAGCAGCTCTTCACACGGGTTGATCGGCGGATACGCCGGGGCCGCCATCGCCAAGGGGGGCTTCGGAGTGATTATCGCCGCGGGCTGGTCCAAGACCCTCATCTTCATCATCCTGGCTCCGGCCATCGGAATGTTCCTCGGCTTTCTCCTCAAAGTCATCACCACATGGCTGGCATACAGACAGACCCCCGCCTTCGTTGACCGGTGGTCCCGCGTCTTGCAGTTGCTTTCGGCGGCTTTCTACAGCCTCGGCCATGGCGGCAATGACGCGCAGAAGACCATGGGCATCATAACCAGCCTCCTTTTTGCCGCGGGGCTAATCACAGTATTCGAGGTTCCGCTCTGGGTAGTTCTGGCGGCGCACTCCGCCATTGCCCTCGGTACCCTGAGCGGCGGATGGCGCATTGTCAAGACCATGGGACAGAAGATCACCAAACTCAGACCCCTGGATGGCTTTTGCGCCGAAACGGCCAGCGCCGCCAGTATCTTCTTTGCTACTCACCTGGGCATTCCCGTCAGCACGACCCACGTCATTACCGGCGCCATTTCGGGCGTCGGCTCCGCCAACCGCATATCCTCGGTCCGCTGGGGCGTCACCTTCCGCATAGTTTGGGCATGGATATTGACTATCCCCATGGCAGCGGCCCTTTCCGCTATCTTCTTCTACCTCATCAGGCTCATTTACCCCGCCGCCTGACGCCTGGCTGTTGAGCACATCAAACTTACCTTTATACTGAAAGCCCGCGTAGGTTCCAGTGCCGGCATCTATTCTGTTGGTGCCTCCGATATCCACGCTCAATGTCTTTGGCAGACTGCGAAACTCGACTCCATAGAGTGTAGGCGTCCGGAGCAGCCTTCATGCCTTTCCTAGTACCAAAGGCCTGGTACCAAAGAGTCACCTCATGTCATGCGCGCCCACCTTGACATTCGTGTGACCTGATGATATAAGTATACATAGTATTTCAGGCTACCCTGAAAGTCCTTCATTGGTATCTGAGCCAATGTCAACCTCAGATACAATGATCCAATTTGAGGCGTCTGTTGGACACCTTGGCTGAGGGGCATTTTCGTAGCGCATCAGATCTGCGCGGAAAGTGCGCCTCCGCTTTCCGGATGCAGTGGTGTGTCCGGAAGCCATGTCCGGCTGGTTTCCAACGCGCCGTTTGGGAGGGACAAGATCGTGAAATGATGAGACTCGCACAACGCAATATCCAGCTAATAACTTTAAGGAGTAAGCTAATGAAACGTTCCCTGTTAACCATTTTCGCCGTATTGGTCAGTGTTCTTCTGCTTCTATCTGCGAGCAGCCTTCCTGCCATCGCGGCAAATCCCGTTGCTTTTAGCGCCAATGGGGTCGTCACTTCCATCACAGACGGCACAGTAAAGCCGGCCGGAGCCAGCGGCAGATTCGTTGTAATGGAGCGCGCGCTTGACGGTACCTTTGCCGGGCCGGACCTCACCGGCGACTTCACGATGGCTTATAAGGCCAATGTCGAACTGGCAACCCAGGCAGGCGATATTCACGGCACCATCACCATGAAGGACAGCGGCCGTGTCCTCAACCTCAACGGAACAATACACCCTCTAGAGATGGTCCCGACGCCGTTTGGTTTTAACTTGCCGAAACTTACCATTTCGGGCCACTGGAACTCTACTGGCGAGGGGAAGGGCCAGGGCGATTTCACAGCCTGGGTCATATTTGTTCCGGATGCCAATGGGCACATCCTGTTTATTCCGGCCAGCGCGTTCACTCTGACCGGCCAGTCATAACCATAGCCTTGGTGGATTCCTGTCTACAGATGGCGAGCCCCCTTGGGGGCTCGCCATAGCGCCCCCCCTTGATCGCTCCCAGCGACGCGGTCATCAATGACCGCTTTCCTCACCCCAAACGGCTTGCGCCCACTCAGGTTGTCCATCGTTTTCAAGGAGTATCGATCAATTGAAGCCAGCCAAACGTTTTGAAGACAATGGCGACCTTAGCTGGAATAGATATTGCGGGTTTTTCGATCTCACCCCCGAAGAGTTCCAGGCCATCCAGAATGAGTTGCTCAGTCAGCAACTGCTCCGGGTAAACCAGTCTGCGGTTTCCGCCAGGATATTTGGAGGCGCTCACCCCCACAATGTCCATGAGTTTGTTTCACAAATACCTCTAACCAGCTACGCCGACTACGCCGACTTCCTGAACAACAAGGATGACAGAGCCGCCGTCGGCAAAGTCGCCAATTGGATGTTTACCTCCGTCAGCGGCGGCTCAAGCAAGTGGATCCCCTATACTGAAGAGGCGATTCAGAGGGTTCTGGACAGCAGCATAGCGGCTATTCTGCAAGCGGCAGCCACCCACAAGGGAGAAGTCAATATTAGGGGTGGGGAGACTTTTCTCAATTCCATCGCCCCGTCTCCGTTCCTCACTGGTCTCTTGTTCGATCTCACATGCGAGACATTGGGGCTGCGCTCCTTGCCACCTTCCGGCAACGGCAATGAGACCGAGTTCGCCCAAAGAATAGAAAAAGGTCTCCAGATGGCCACCTCCGCGGGCCTGGACATCGTCGCTTCGCTGCCCAGCGTACTGGTGCGAATAGGCGAGATGACATCTAACAGCCGGAAACGCCGCGGCTCGGTTGCCTGGCCGGTAGCCCCGCGGCAACTGGGCAGGCTGGCCAGGGTCCTCCTCTTCTCCCGGTGGGGACGAAGACCGATCTTGCCCCGTGACCTCTGGAATCCCAAGGTTGTCCTAAGTTGGGGACTGGACACGGATTCCTACCGCCCGCGGATCAGGGAGTATTGGGGAAAGGACCCGCTGGAATTCTACGGGTGTACCGAGGCAGGCATCCTCGGAATACAGGCTTTCGACCGCCAGGGTCTCACCCTGGTTCCCTATTCCGCCTTTTTTGAGTTCATCCCCGAGGAGCAGACCGGTTCCGGCCAAACAGGCAAAGACTTCCGGCCAGCCACCGTCCTCCTGGGCGGGCTGGAGGTCGGCAAGCGATACGAGGTAGTGCTAAGCAGCTTCTACGGCATGCCCTTCTTCAGATATCGGGTAGGACACCTGGTCAAGGTGCTGTCCATCGGCAACTCCGGGGAGGGTGCCAGCCTTCCTCGAATTGCTTTGGTCGGCCGGGCTGACCAGACTATCGACATCGGGGGATTCACTCGTCTCGACGAGAGAACACTCTTGGAAGCACTGTCCATGTGCTCCTTTGCCCACGGTGATTGGGTAGCTGCCAAGGAACTGCTTGACGGCGCCCCATGCCTTCATTTCTACATCGAAACTGATGCCAGTTGCACTCAGGAACAGTTGGTCAAGTCTCTCAATTCATGCCTCAGAAACGTCGACCCCGGGTATAACGATCTTGAACGCATGTTGGGCGTAGACCCCCTCCGGGTAACCCTCCTGAAACCCGGAACGTTCGAGAGTTATCGCGAGCAACAGAAGCGCCAGGGAGCGAATTCAGTCTCGGCCGGCTTAGTCCGTGTTAACCCTCCGCGCAACACTATCGAAGAGCTTCTGAACGCTAGTAAACGGCAGTCTGAGATCTAGTGTTCTACCGCCTCATGCCCTTTGCGGCATTCTTCATGGAAGGGTTGCTCATCTGGGCACTCCTGAGAGTCTGGAAGAAGCGTTCAGCGTATCTGGTTCTGCTTCTTTGCCTTATCAGCATTGCCATATGGTCGCTTCTGGTCGGAGGCTTGCGTTACAGTCCCACCCTGGAACAGGCCATGGTGTGGGAAAGACTCATCTTCCCCGTGCTGCCCCTGGTCTCCCTGCTGATCTTCCATTTTTGCTTCCTCTTCACCGGGGAAGGCCGTTCCAAGGCCCCGCTCATCGCCCTTTACGTCACGAACCTGTCCGCTTTCCTCCTCAGTCTGACACCACTAGTTCTTCAAGGCGTGCAACTGCGCTCCTACGGATATGCTCCAGTGACAGCGCCGTTGGGGAGCCTCTGGTTCGCCAGTATCTACATTCCCCCTGTCTGGGGCATAGTCCTTCTGGCACGCTATTATGGAGCTTCCCATTTGCCCGAGGAAAGAAACCGCACTCTTTATCTCCTGGTCGGCATGGGCTTCCTGCTGGCCGCGGGAGTCACCGACTGGGTCGCCGCCCTGGGCAAGTTCCCCTACCCCATGGGAATGGTCGGCCATATCGTCCTTTCCACTTTGATAACCGTCGCGGTCATCCGGTACCACCTGTTTGACATACGTCCCTATTTCTATTCCGTGGCAGCCTACGCCATTGCCGGTGGAGCGGTCACCTTTTCCTACGCCGCCGTCTGGGTAATCCTAAACCGTTACCTGGGCGCCACGTCCCTCTTCATCGTCGCACCGCTGGCAGTTGTCGTATTCCCGATAACCCGCCGCCTTCAGGAAGTGCTGGCTGCCTCCTTCAACAGAACCAAGTTCCAGAACAGCAAGCTGCTCGACGATTTTGCCAGGGACTCCACCAATATCCTGGATTTGAATCAACTCGCCAACCACCTCACGAGCGTCGCGGCCACCGTCATGACAGCCAAACCTGTTCATCTATACCTCTACAACGCCGAACACAAGATGCTGGAGCCCATAGTTTCGACAGGCGGCAACCTTCACCAGTTGCCCTCGTTCCATGAAAGCAGCCTCTTTGCCTCCAGGCTCAAGGCGCTGGACCGGCCCCTGACGGCCTCAGAACTCATTTCAGACCCGGTTCTGCAATTCATGCCCGACGATGAGCGCTCAGTCATGGCCAGCCTCAAAGGGCAGTTGTTCTTCCCCTTGAAGAGCCAGCACCGCTTAGTCGGCTTGATGGTCCTCGGCGAAAAGGCTTCCTGGGAAACCTATAACAGGCGAGAAATCGGCCTGTTGAGCAAGGTAACCCAGCAGGCAGCTATGGCAGTAGACAACGCCAGGCTCTACAGCGACGCCCTGCGGGCCAGGGACAACCTGGAGATATGGCTCAACGGCATGAGCGACTCGGTGATGATTGTCGGCGCTGAAAGCCGCATCCAGTTCATGAGCAAGACGGCCACGCGGCATCTCGGCGATTCCGTCGGGGCCATCTGCTGGCAGGTACTGGGGGTCGGCGGCCGGTGCCCCTGGTGCCCGGCGCAAATGCCCACCCCCGCGGCGGAGCAGACCGGCCAGACCGCCTTCCCGATAGGAGCCAGACTCTTTGACATCTCCGCCGCCACTCTGGTCAACCCGGACGGCAGCAGTTCCATTATCGAAGTGCTGCGCGATGTCACCGAGCGCGAGCGCGCCGAAGAAGAACGGCGAGACATGGAACGGAAAGCCCAGATTACCAGTCGCCTGGCCACGGTGGGTGAAATGGCCTCCGGCATCGCCCACGAAATAAACAACCCGTTGACCGGAGTCATCGGGTTCGCCCAACTGCTGAAGAAAGAGAGCCTGCCCCCCGAGCAGACGAAGTACGTCTCCATCATCAATGACGGCGCGGAGCGGGTTGCGGCCATAGTGAAAAGGCTGCTGGTCTTTGCCCGCCAGCAAAAACCCGAACGCCGGCCGGTAGACATTAACCAGATTCTGGAAACGACCATCCAACTCCGTTCCTACGAGATGAAGACCAATAACGTCGACGTAACCACCCAATTCGACCGCGACTTGCCGACGACGATGGCCGACGGAGGCCAGTTACAACAGGTATTCCTGAACATAATAATCAATGCCGAAAAAGAGATGAAGGCCGCCCACGGGAAAGGCAGCCTTCTCATCAAGACAGAAGTAGTAAATGGAAGAATCGCCGTTTCTCTTGTCGATGACGGCCCCGGCATCGCCCGAGAAAACCTGGACAAGATATTCACACCTTTCTTCAGCACCAGAAGAGTCGGCGAAGGCACTGGACTCGGCCTCAGCGTCTGCTGGGGAATCGTAGCCGAACACAACGGAAAGATATCGGCCGCCAGCGAGCCGGGCCATGGCGCCACTTTTCTTGTTGAATTGCCTATCGTTTCCCAGCCTGAACCACAGCAGCAACTGGAACCGGGCGCCTCGGCTGATGTCCCTCCGGTCAACGTAGTTAAGGGTAACATTCTCGTTGTCGATGACGACATCGAAGTGAGGCAGTTGCTGTCCAAGGTGCTGGGCGCCGATGGGCACTCGGTGTCCAGTGTTGACAATGCTTCAGACGCCATCGAAATGATCCAGCGCCATAAGTACAACCTTCTTCTTCTGGATGTCAAGTTGCCGGGGATCAGCGGCATCCAACTGTACAAGCGAATGTGCGAGATGTCGTTGGGCCTGGCCGCGAAGACCATCTTCATCACCGGCGACGCCATGGGCGCCGAGACCAGGGATTTTCTGGCGCAGTCGAAGGTCACTTACGCTACCAAACCCTTCGACATCGTTGACCTCAAGAAGCACATAAATGCGATGCTGTCCGAGGATTGAGGCCACACTCTTGCCCGCCCTATCGCCTGACCCTCACTTTCAGTCTCACCAAGAACAACCGAGAGAATGACCAACCTGTTCTTTATCGCCGTGGCCGGAGGCATGGGAACCCTGGGGCGGTACGGGCTTGGCGGATTGGCCCAGCGTCTCCTGGGAATCGGGTTTCCTTACGGGACTCTGCTGGTGAACGTCCTGGGGTCGCTCTTAATCGGATTCATAATGCAAATCGGGTTGAACACGGACGTTATCCCCCGGTCCATGCGAGTCCTGCTGACAGTAGGCTTCCTCGGTGGCTTTACAACGTTCTCATCATTCAGTTGGGAGACTGTCGGCTATATTCAGGCCGGGGCCTGGGTTCTGGCAGGATTGAACATAGCCGCCAATCTAGGGCTCAGTCTCGTGGCAACCATCCTCGGAATGGCCCTCGGACGTTTGGTTTTAGGAGGCATCTAGATGAACGAACTCAGCGGCGAGCAGGTACTGATGCGAATATTCATCGGTGAATCCGACAAGCGCGGCGGCAAGCCTGCCTACCAGGGCCTGGTTGAAATGCTGCGCCGTGAAGGAATAAGCGGGGCAACCGTGTTCCGAGGAATTCTGGGTTTTGGCGCCAGAAGCTATTTCCAGGCGGCCCATATCCTTCGTCTCAGCCAGGACCTGCCCATCGTCGTCGAAGTGGTTGACAGTCAGGATAACCTCAACCGCGTCCTACCGCAGATCGAACAATTCGTCACCAACGGGCTTGTCACAACCGAAAAAGTCCACGTCCTCCGGTACGGCATCAACAAGCAGTAAGCTCGGGCTCAGGACCACCTCGCCACAATCTGCCGCTGAGGGCACACACCCTATCGCAATCTACCGATTGTCCGCCTCCACCTTCGCCTTGAAAACGGTGGCAATCTTAACAGATAGGGACTGCGCGAAGCCATCCAAACCGGGAAACAGGGTGGTCCTGCTGATGTTCATGCGGTCCAGTTCCTTCAGAGCGCGGTCTCGTTCCTTCCCCGCCAAACCCGTGGGGATTCTATATCGTATTACCCGCTTTCTTAGTTCTTCCTTACTGGCATACGCGGACAAGTTATCCATAAAACCGACCCTTATGTCACCCGGGCAAAGAAACGCCCCCTTCTGGTAGGCGAGTCTCTCGTTCAAACGAAGTGGATTCGCTGCTAGGACCAGTTTGTTAGGGGCCGCCATGAAGACGTCATCGAACTCTCGGCCCTGCCGGTTTTCTCTGTAAGCCTGATGGCACGCAGCGAGCCACCCGTTCAACTGTTCCCACTCCTCAAACCAGGCAGACTCCAAACACCATACTGCGACATAACTGTCTGGCTCCGAGTGTTCGAACGCGAAATAGGCCGCCACATATGGTGAGTAGGTGACATCTAGCAGCCGGGTTGGCGCGCCATGGTGTTGCATGAGCGCGAGCCATTCATCCGTAGACGCCGTATCCGGCACATTGGAGGTGTAATGATGCAGACGGCGCTGAAACTCCCTGACCATCTCATCCTCAACCAATGGCCTCTTGCCACTCCTGACTCCGAATCGAATGCACTCCCGCTCAAAGCTAGTACTCAATACCCAATCCGCACTCTGCTGTCCCCGGAATACCCAAGCCTCCCCCTTTGCATCGCTTCGATCGAGAAGTGTCTTGGCCTTCCCCACGAAATCATCAAAGTCTTCACAAGAAAGTGTGCTGAACAGTTGTTTCTCGTCCATTTTCATTCTCTAGTCCCGGCAGCTATTGAGGAGTCGGCAAGCCAAGACGCCAACACCGCCGCGGCGATCACCGGATCACGTGAACCGGGATACCGATATCGAGTTGGCTCCAGACCTTATCGGCTGTGATTACTGGCAGGGCCAGGCGTCGAGCTAAAGCCAGACATGCCCGGTCCCCAAAGGATAGACCCAAGCGGCGTGTCACGGGCCACAGGTTAGCCGCTGACCCGGCATCGTCGGCTGTAAAAGGAAGGATGGCCAGTCCCAGCTCCTCAAGGTCCTCTCTCATTCCGGCCACTTCAACACTACGCCTAATGCTCTGTTGAATGACCTCTGATAGGTTGACCGAGGAGATCGCAGCATTCTCTAACTGCTCGGCCACATCCTGTCCCCCTGGCTCATTGTGAAGAACCGCCAAAAGAGCAGAAGCGTCCAGCACCACTTGAACGCCTAGCACCCTGTTCGTTCCCGGAGGGCCTCGGCCCGCCTTTCTTCGATTAGTTCATCGACCATGCTTATGCCTTGAGGAACAGTCCTGTAGCGTTCGCTGAGACGGAAAAGAATATGCGCGCGTCTTTCCCTCATCAGGCGACCATCCTGGGCCTTATCTCCCCCTAAGACAAAGTCAACTAGCCGCTTGGCGAACTCCAAATCGTCGGGCGTCTTCACATCGAGTTGAGGGTAGTAATTCCACCCCACTAGCTTTCCAGTCTTGTCATCACGGTAGTTCTTGCGAACGATCTTGGATCGCTGATCGAATGCAACATAGTCTGCCACCGGTAGGTAGAGCTTGTTGAGGCCATTGGTCGGCACAAAGAGGTTCCGTTGTTTCCCGTCTGCTGTCTCCAACCTCCAGGTAGCCATGGTCTTCTTTCGATGCATAAGCTTAACCCGCGGCCCCAGGCTGCTTAACCAGTGTTCAAATACGAGTAAAAGCCGATTCTCATTTTCGATCTCCGCCTCTTCCGTCTGTCGTGGGCTTTGAACCTCGTCGCCGGCTCGTTCATTATCATGTCGCTTACCCGGGATTCTTTCATTACTCGAACGCTCTGCGGTATCCAAGATTCTGTTCAAAGCGTCGTCGGTGGAGTCCTCCAGCGGAACGGCAAAGCGCTTTATTCTTTCCCAGTTGGACCTACTTATCCGAATGATTGGCGACATATACTCCTCTTGCTATCTTGTAACAAGAATTATAAGAGGCCAAATTATGCTTGTCAAGAGCGGAGCTTAGCAAAGAGTAGCGTTACTTGATTTCAGTTGGAGTTCGGCAAGCAAGCCAAGGCCGCTGGTCGGGAATTACGTCTTGGCCGGACGGGTCAGTAGACTTATGCGTGAAACGGCACCTCAGAGAACATGTTCTGAAGCTGCTCGAGGCCAATGAACCGTGGAATGAAGGCCCGCATCCCGCTAGGCTCTCACAAATCGATGGTGGGCGATACAGGGATCGAACCTGTGACCTCAGCGATGTCAACGCTGCGCTCTAACCAGCTGAGCTAACCGCCCTTGAATGTGGTTGGTGGAAGTTAGCAGGGGCACTTCAGCGCCTGCAGAACGTAATTCTAGCAAACGCCAGATTTGAAGTCAATCGCGATTGCCTTCCGATTGTCGCGCGCACATTCGGGTCAGGCAGCATCCGGCGCAGCGTGGACCGGTCTTCCGGCAAACGTCTTTGCCGTGCCTGACAAACAAGGCGTGAAATTCGTTGAACAAAGCAGAGTCGTGACTCAAGTTGTGCATGAAATACGCCTGCAACCCCCCGTAACTTCCATCCGCCGGGCCTAACTTCAGGCGGCCCATGATGCGCCTGGTATAGGCGTCTATCACAAATACCGGCTTCGCGGCGGCGTAAAGAATAATGGAATCCGCTGTCTCTTCGCCGATGCCGTAGACCTCCAGAAGCTCTTGCCGGAGGACCACAGTGTCCAGGGCAAACAGATTGTCGAGGCTCCCTCCGAACCCCTGCAGCAGCCACTGGCACAGCGCCTTCAGCTTCTTGGCCTTGACGTTGTAATAGCCGGAAGGCCGTACCAGAAGAGCCATCTGCTCCAGGGGCAATTCCGCCAGGCTCCGGATATCGAGAACACCGGACGCCTTAAGGTTGGCAATCGCCTTCTCTACATTGCGCCAGTTCGTGGACTGGGTGAGTACCGCCCCCACCATCACCTCAAAGGGTGTATCGCCGGGCCACCAATGCTGGGGCCCGTAGCACCCTAGCATAGTCCGGTATAATTCATGCAACTTGCGGCTAGAGACGGGATCCAAAGATCAAAGCTCCGGCCCGAGCCCTCCAGGGCAGACCCCAATTGCCTTCACCGACAAGATTCTAGCGGCCGGACCGGCCCGAACTGACGTAGTCCTCGCCCTTCAGCGAAGTCAGGAACTCGGCATTGGTCCTGCTCTTGCCCAGCCTTTCCATGACTTTCTCCTCGGCCTCCGTGGGGTTCTTGGAGTCAGTGGAGATCATGGAAACCATTCTCCTCAGCAGCCACACCTGCTTCAAGGTACTCTCGTCGAGCAGCAGTTCCTCTCGCCTGGTGCCGCTGCGCTGAATGTCGATGGCAGGGAAGATACGCCTCTCCGCCAGTCTGCGGTCGAGGTGAAGTTCCATGTTACCGGTTCCCTTGAACTCTTCGTAAATCAGTTCGTCCATGCGGCTCCCGGTGTCAACCAGGCAAGTGGCCAGAATGGTCAAACTGCCGCCGCCCTCCGTGTTTCGAGCGGCGCCGATGAATCTCTTTGGAGGATAGAGCGCTACCGGGTCAATACCGCCGGAAAGGGTCCTGCCGCTGGGCGGCATGGCCAGGTTGTAGGCCCTGGTCAAACGCGTAATTCCGTCCAGCAGTATCACGACGTCGCGGTTGCCTTCCACCAGCCTCTTGGCCCTGTCGAGGGCCAGTTCGGCCACCCTGGTCTGTATTTCTACTGGCTCGTCGAAAGTGGCGGCCACTACCTCGGCCTTGACCGACCGCTTGATGTCAGTGACTTCCTCGGGGCGTTCCCCGATGAGGCAAAAGATTATGTGCAAATCGTTGTAGTTGGTGGTCATGGCATTGGCGATGCTCTTCAACAGCACCGTCTTGCCGGCTTTGGGCGGGGACACGATCAGGCCGCGCTGCCCTCTTCCGATGGGTGCTACCAGGTTCATTATCCGGGTCGAAAGATTTCCCTGGGCGGTTTCCAGGTTTATCATCTTGTTGGGGAAGATCGGGGTCAGGGTGTTGAAATAGCGCCTGTTCTTGGCCGCTTCGGGGTCAACGCCGTTGACAGCTTCCACCCGCAGCAAACTATGGTATTTTTCGCCGTCCTTAGGAGGCCGGACTTGCCCGGTCACCATATCTCCGGTCCTGAGTCCGAAACGCCTTATCTGCGACTGAGACACATAAACGTCATTGCTGCCCGGCAGCAGGCTCTCCTGCCTCAGGAACCCATAGCCGTCATCCACGACCTCAAGGACGCCGCCACTGAAAAGGTAGCCTTGCTGCTCTGCCTGCGCCTGGAGCAGCCGGTGCACAATATCCGTCTTTCTCAATGTGCCGCAGCCCGGAATCCCGAGCTCCTTGCACATATCAACTAAGTCGTCTTTGGTCTTCGCTTCTAATTCTGCTAGATTCATCGTAACTCTCCTGTGAGTTTGTAGGAATTGCCGTTAATTGGCATTCGGTATTCGGAATTCGGGGTTCTTATCCCTGTGGCCTCTGGTCCCCACCAACAATAAGGGACAGTCTCTTCAAGTGGCCTTGGTCTTGTTAACCCAAGGGTAGCCTATGTCTTTCAGGAGGAAGAAATCCCCGAAACTATCGAGGGTAAGTGTTTCGCCGCCTGTTATTGGTACCACATCCTGTCTTGAAACAGGGTCCAAAGGCAAGTATCGTATCAGTTAGTCAATATTATCTAAAGAAACTCTGGTCTTATCAACTGCTGGACCGGTTCCTGCGTAAATTCCTTTTCCTGGGAGCGAGGATTCGGCTGGAACAACCCAAACAACCCCAAAAAGCCTTAGCGACAACGAAAAGGGTGAACTGACAAGACCGGCGCCAGGCAGCTTACAGAAAACTGGTTGATATTATAACACAAGACTCAACTTTAATGATATTAGCGAAATCAGGCGCCAAAGTCAACCCTCGGGTTGAAACCCTCCCGGGCTACTCGTCCGGCCCCCTCTGCGTTAGGAGCTGGGAAAGCGTCACCCTGTCATCCACCGCCTGCGTTGCGGCCTTTTTCTCGGGTAGCTCAATCGGCAGCGGAGGCTGAGCGCCCTCGCGCAAAACCACTTTGGCCGCTCCCACAAAATCGCGGAACAGGGGATGAGGCCGATTGGGCCGGGAACGAAACTCTGGATGGAATTGGGTGCCCAGCATCCAGGGGTGGTCCTTGAGCTCGACTATTTCCACCAGCTTGCCGCTGGGAGAATGCCCACTGGCGATCAGCCCGGCCCTGGCGAGGTCGTTTTTGTAAACGTTGTTGAACTCAAACCGGTGCCGGTGGCGCTCGTGAACCAGGTCTGCCTGGTATGCCGCCGCGGCTTTTGTCCCCGGAAGAAGGTTGCAGGGGAATCCACCGAGTCTCATCGTCGCGCCCTTGTCAACAATGTTCTTTTGCTCCGGCAGGATATCTATCACCGGATATTCTGTATTGCTATCGAATTCACAAGAGTTGGGCGACTGAGAACAAAACACATCGCGGGCAAACTCGATGACCATTATTTGCATGCCCAGACACAGCCCAAAGTAGGGAATTCTGTTCTCCCGGGCGTATTTCGCCGCCACGATCATCCCTTCGATGCCACGGTCCCCAAAGCCGCCCGGTACAATTATTCCCTGGGCCTTGGCCAGCACCGAATGGGCGTTCTTGCTGCTGAGCTCTTCAGAATTTACCCACGTAATATCTACTTCTCGCGAATGATGCAGCCCCGCGTGGTACAACGCCTCCCGGATAGAAAGATAAGCATCCTTGAGCTCCGTGTACTTGCCCACCAGGGCGACGGACACCTTTTCCTTCGACTCTTTCATCTTGGCAACCATCTGCCGCCACTCCGCGAGGTCTTGATGCACTGGTTTCAATCCCAGCTTTTCGATAATGATTTCACCAACCCCGGCGTCCTCCAGAATCAGCGGTACCTCGTATATGGAAGAAGCCGTCACCAGGGGTATCACGGCGCGTTTGTCCACGTCGCAAAAGAGCGAAATCTTCTCCTTTATGGACTCGGACACCGGGTGGTCGCTGCGGCACATGATGATATCCGGCTGAATACCGATGCGTCTTAGCTCATTGACACTGTGCTGCGTCGGCTTCGTCTTGAGTTCGGCCGTTGAGCCGATGAAGGGCAGCCAGGTGATGTGAACGTAGAGGACGTGGTCCTTCCCGGCATCGCTCCGCATCTGGCGGATAGCTTCCAGAAAGGGCAGTCCCTCGATGTCGCCCACTGTTCCGCCCACTTCAATAAACACGACATCTGCCTGCGACCGGCGGCCGACATCTTTGATGCGGTTCTTGATTTCGTTGGTTACATGGGGGACGATCTGGATGGTCCCCCCCAGGAAATCGCCCTTCCTCTCTTTGGCAATAACAGAGCTGTAAATCTGACCGGTGGTAACGCTGGACGCGGCCGATAAGTCAATGTCGATGAAGCGTTCGTAATGCCCCAGGTCCAGGTCCGTCTCCGCCCCATCTTGCGTAACAAACACCTCGCCGTGCTGGTAGGGAGACATGGTGCCCGGATCAACATTCAAGTAGGGATCCAGTTTCTGCACAGAGACAGAGATGCCGCGGCTCTTGAGGATTCTGCCCATGGAAGCGACACTGATGCCCTTCCCAACGGAACTCACCACGCCACCGGTTACGAAGATGTAATTAGTCATAGAGCAAGAACTATGCCCGTCACTATCCGACAAACGCGCCCGTGGCTACCCCGAGCAACAGCACTAAGGGAAAATAACGGCGGATTCAAAGAGCGGCGCCATAATGCGCACAAGGAGAACTCACCTTCTAGGGTTTCTTTTATTCTAGAGTGTTGAAGTTCCGGTGTCAAGGCGAAGTCCCTGTTCGAGATGTTCAGCGATTCTGTCACTGGTTAACTGTTCAGCGAAAATGTCACCTTAATGAAAGAACAGGTGACCTTGAACAGCACGGAGCAAAAGAGACTAATGGTTCTGAATCTAGTTGAAAGCGGAAAGATGACAAAGCAACAGGCGGGGGAATCGCTGGGCCTCTCACCGCGGCATATAAAGCGGATATTGGCTGCCTACAGAAAGGAAGGCGCCAGGGCTTTGGCCCATGGGAACCGCGGGAAGATGCCTCACAATAGCTTAGACCCTGAGGTGAGGGTCGGTGTAGTGGAACTGGCCCGGTCCAAGTACAGTGGCTTCAATAATCAGCACTTTACCGAGTTGCTGGCAGAGAGAGAAGGCATCCACTGGTCGAGGTCCACGGTGAGGCGTATTCTGCATGCTGAAGGGCTGAAGAGCCCGATGACCAGCGATTTGCCTGGCAGATCTCCACGGGTAAGCTCGTGAACTTTCTTCCCATCTACCTGCTGCATTTACAACATAAGCCTCGGATAGCTTTGCACTTCGTTTTATTGTGCAAACTCGTCCGGCTTATATATGCCTTCTATGCAGTTTCTGTTCGTCAGGCCGGGATTTTGCCTCTGGCTTCTTTCAGATTCCACTTCACAGTGGACGCCCTTGCCTTTGGCTAATGGTTGGCGCTATAGACCTCCATAGCGGACTTTCACCGCCAAGCTTACGAACGTGCCGCGCACACACAAAAAGAGGGGGTTCCCGAACCGGGAACCCCCTCTTGCTGAAGTTGTGGCTGTTGTACGCCTGAACCCCTGTCTACCTTTCAGGTTCGCGGGGGTACGGGGGCTTGTAAGGCTTGGCGATGTTGTGAACCTTGTCCGGGGAGAATTCTTTGCCCGCGCCATGGCAGGACTTGCAGCTCTCGATGGCGCCGGGACCATACGGGTCCGATGTCGTAAATCTGGTCATCAGCGCGCCGTGGGCCTTGGCGCTGTCGCTGTCATGGCAAGCCAGACAAGCCAGTCTTGAAGGCTCCGTCTTCCACGTCCCGGTAGTTTTGTCGCTGTGGCACTTGGTGCAGTTACGGACGTCCTGCGGGAAGATTATCCCGGCGAACTCATTGGGGTTGTTGGCGTAGATTTCTTCCGCGTGTTCCAGATAGCGGCCAAAGTGTACGTTGTGGACTCTGGCTGAAATCGGCTTAGCGCCATAGCCGGCCCAACCGCTGGTGGAGGTCCCGCCGACTCGGGCGAAGCCCTCGCCCGTGCCAGAAAACCGCTGGTAGTCATGGCAGGCCAGGCAGTAATCGGTATCGAACGGCTCAGCGTGTATCGGGCCGGCGTTCAGGTGCCAGATGGTATCCTTATGACAATCGGCGCAGTTAGTGGCGATCTTCTTTTCGGGTGTTTCCGTACCGACCTGGAAAGTAGTGAAACCAATAGCGGTACGACTGCTGTTCAGCGCCTTGGCTGCGGCATTTGGCGCCCCGGTGGGCCCTTTCCCTGTGCCCGCCAGGACGCCATTCGGCACAGTATAGGCATAAACCATGTAAGTGCCGGGGCTAACCGAGGCCACGTCATCCAGTTGGTAGGTGATCCTATCCGATCCGCGGACGACGAGAGGGTCGGTGTAATTCAAGGGATCGCTGCGGGGCCGCAAATCGTTGCCCGGAATACTAACACTCGCCATGGCCACGAACGGTTCCATGGTTACCCCGGTCTTTCCCACCACCTTGCCTTCTCTGACGATATTCAGACCGACCGGTTTCCATACCATCTTGGTGTTGACGAGGCTGTTGGAGATCTCGAACCTGGAAGTGGGAGCGGCGATGACGTTGCTCAGCAGGGTAACGGTGCCGGCGGCGTTGCTAAAAGTAACGGTGCCATCCTTGAGATTGGGCTTGAGCCACTCAGCTACCTGTTCGGGCGTCTTCGCGCCGGCCGGCGCGTCCAACACCTGCACCGGACCGCCATTAACGGCTATCTTGAAGGTGTCGCCATCGGCGAAGGTCCATACTCTCGGCGTCCCTGCGGCCGGGATGCTGCTGGATAGCGAAGCGCGGACCTTGCTGTCGCCATTCTTGGCTGCATTGGTGAGAACCGGCACTGCCCTCTCGCGAGGACCGTAAACCAGGAAAAGGGCCGTAGAGAAGGTGGTCTCACTCATTTTGGTGTGGTCAATGGGATTGTTGTTGTCGTCTCGTATGGTCAGGGTGACGACGGGTTTCTCACCGGCCACGTAGAATTTGCCATTGGCAGGTGCCGTTAGCGCTACATCGATCTTGTTCATCGGCTGGCTGACCTTATGCTTGACTGAAACAGGCGCCAGGCCGGTATCAGGGCCGTGGCAAGCGCCGCAGGCGGCGTCGTTGGCCTGGGGACCGCCCTTGTGGGCGGTCGCCGTCTTGGGCATGCTGGCGGCATCGCCGAACCAGGTGTTGTCGTGGCAGGCGCCGCAGGCTAGCCGGGAAGGCTTGGTCTTCCACCGGTCGTCGGTGTGGCAGACCACGCAGTTCTCCACGTTTGCCGGGAAGATGACCTCGGTATAGTTCTTGAAAATGCCGTTCTTGGGATCGGTGTTGAGGGGGTTCTTCAGATCCTCTCCGTTATGAAGGCCGTGTACCCGAAAAATGATGGGGTCAGGTATCCGTTGCCCATCAACGGGGGAGGGATAAGCGGCATACCCTTCGTTGTTGTGACAGCTCTTGCAGGTACGCACCGGGATAGAGTCGATTGAGAAGTTGCCTAGCGGGTTAGCCGGGGTGACCTGGTCAACATGGTGCAGGTAGAACTGGCCGTTGGAAGCGCCGAGGTGGCAGGGCGCACAGTTCTCCTTTTCCACGAGCTCTTTTTCGACTGTCGCCGTCTTGAGTTGGAAGTTAACCAGCACAAAAGCCTGGTTAATGGGCGGGTCGCCCTTCTTTATCGCCCGCAGAGAGGCGGTATAGGTACCCGCTTCTTCGTTGGTGATCGCCTGGAGCGTATACTTCAGGACGTTGCCCGTAACCTGGACACTGGGTTCCCCCAGGAGGTCGATGTAGTGATGAGGTGTCTTCGAGCGGTCGGTGGTGGCATTAAGCAACTTCACCGCCGAGACCGTCTTGGTTGGGTCTTGCGGGCCGAACATATAGAGCCCGAGGGTAGCAAAATCATTCTTGGTCAGGTTATCGCCGAGCTTGTCTTTCAAGGTAATGGTTACCACAATCCTCTCGCCGGCGGCGAAAAAATTGCCGGTGGTCGGCTTCGACAGCTCCATGGCCACGTTCATTCCGGTATCGGTACCGGGTCCGGCAGGTCCTCGGGGACCCACGGGTCCGGCAGGTCCGGCAGGCCCTGCCTTGCCATCGGCTCCCGCCTTACCGGCAGGTCCGGCAGGCCCAACGGGTCCGCTCGGCCCGGGAAGACCTCTTTCTCCGGCGGGGCCGGCGCAGGCCACTGCCAGCAGCAGTGCCAGCAACGCCATAGCAGCCGCTGCAATTATTAGACTCCTGGATTGCCTGGATACGATCATTGTTTCCCCCTGCGAATAATAGATTAGACAATGTGAACTCATAAATGCTGGATAACCAGCATGACTAGTCACATTTTACTAGCTATTCCTTACAACACCACTTACAAGATGCTGCGCCGGGCCATTTTGGGACCGGGGCAGACCTTACAATCATGTTTTCAATAAGATAGTGCTAACATTTTGTGATTGCGGACGTCAGTGTAGCCCAGGATAGCTGTAGATGCAATACATAGAAATACGTAATTATGCCTGGATTTGGCGGCTCGGGGTGAAGGGCAGCGGGGGCACGGGGCACGGTCGTTCTGAGCTTGTCGAAGAACCTTTCGTCCCGGGGAGGGGGGTATCCTTGACTTTCCCCCGTGCTGAAGCTATATTTTCCCCGGATTACCGTGCGCCGTTAGTCAGGCGCTGCTTTGGTTTGGGCGCGAGAAAGGAGAAGCCAATGGGTCATTCCTGGAGAGGCATCGTGGGGTTGGTGAAGCCCACCTACCGGACGGGTTCGCTGGAGGATACTATCAGGATTCTGCCGGAAGGCATCGGAGTCATCCCGCTTTACGTAGGTGTTCGCTCGGGGACCGAAGGAGAGTTCACCCAGGCGTTGAAGATCGCCGAGCACCGGGTTGACGAACTGGCCAACATCGGGGTGGACTTGATTCATATCGGCGGCGCTCCGCCGCCCATGCTCCTCGGCTACGACGCCGATCACAAGCTGGCGGAAAGGCTTTCGCAGAAACACGGCATCCCGGTGATCATGGCCACTACCGGGCTGGTCAAGGCTTTGCGGACGCTTTCCATCAGGAAGATTTGCGCCATAACCTATTTCAAGAAGGAACTCAACAGCAAGTTCGCGAAGTATCTGACTGACGCCGGTTTCCAGGTCGTGGCTATGGAGGGCATGGACCTGCCGTTCGATTTCAAGGCCGTGGGAGGGATTCCGGCTACCGAGGTGTACAGCTTCGCCAAGAAGAAATTCCTGCAAACGGCTGGGGCTGATTGCATCTATCTGCTGGGGAGCGGTTGGAGCGTGCTGCCCGTCATCGAGAAACTGGAGCGGGACCTGCAAACGACGGTCCTAGCCGGCGAGCAGGTCACCATCTGGGATATTCTCAAGATGCTGAAGGTGCGCGATCCCATCAAGGGTTACGGCAAACTGCTATCGGATTACTTATAGCTCACGTCACTTCTTCCCCGCCACCGCCCGGATCACCGAGGCCAGCCTTTCGGCGCGGTCGGAACCGATCAGGTATTTCTTTCCGGTGGAGGTGGTCAGCTTCACTCCGCGGGTGCCGTTCAGATAGTAAGCCTTCATCTCGCGGTTGAAGCGGATGCCGTAGCCTCCGAAGTCCTTCAGAGGCGAGAAACTGTGGACTTCGACTGCGGTAATGTCGGACGCCTGGGCGCGAAAGACCTTGAGCCCCAGTATTCCGTATCGGACGTTGACTTCTTTCCTGGTGACGGTGGTGCGTTGGCCGCCATTGAATATTATGAAGACCGCCCCGGCGATCAACAGGGGGATGGCGGCCGCCGGCTCGGTGAACATCTCAACAACGGCTCCAGCAAACATCGCCAGGGGTAGTCCTGTGGCCAGCAGTTTCACGTACCACGGGTTCTGAGCGTCCCAGTAGACCAGGTTGGCACCGCTGTTCAGGCGTTTGACCAGTTCCGTGTCCAGCGCCACGGTGCTTTCGGTGGGAGCCTGCCCCGGATGCGGATGGAAGGGGCGGGCGAGTTCCAGCAAGGTGGCCGCGGCCATGGCCGCGCCGGCTGCCACCGCAGCCTGCGTCCAGGGGAAGAGGAACGTTTGTCCACCCTCTCTGACAAACGCCAGATAAGCGAGTCCTGCGCCGGCCATCGCACCGGCGATCAATTCGTCCATCAGAGACAACCAGTTGAACGATTTCGCCGTTTCCTGCCGTGCCCACATTTCGTCGAAGAAGGCGGAAAGCAGAATGTAGAACAGGGACATCCCGGCGATCAGTCCGAAGGCCAGCCAGGGAGAGCCGTAACCGTTCGGCGTCCCGTCAAGGGAGAAATGCACGGGTACCTCGGCGGGCAGAGGTCCGGCGTTGGCCAGATAGTAGAGGAACACGGCCAGCGCCCCGATGGCTGGGAGATGGGTCCAGAGTGGATGGATGATTCTTCTGTTCATTTGATTCACTCCTTATCTGCCGGTTGCCGCAAAAGGCGGTCCACCAGGCGGCGAAAATCTTCGGCGCTCAGGCCGAGCAAAAAGGCGTCGGTTATCAGTTCTTCCAGTCGGCGGGCCAGCACGGCGTCGACCTCGGCGGCCCCCGCCGGCTTTTGCCGCAGCTTGGCGACTTTGGCTCGCCGGCCCAGGCGCAGGTCGATGAGACGCTGGTCATGCAACGTCTTGTAGGCGGCGCGAACGGTATGGAGGTTGATGCCCAGGCTATCGGCGAGGTCGCGCACCGGGGGCAACTCGTCACCCGGCTTGAGGTCGCCGTTCTGGATTTGCTCCTTCATCTGTCCTACGATCTGGACGTAGATGGGGCGTGGGTCGTGCTCGTCAATGGCTATCAACATGGTTATTGCTGCGTACTGTTATATAAGATATATAACACATAGAAGGTGGCTTGTCAAGAGGGGGTGATTCTCCTACTCCTCCGATATCGCAGCAAGAGGGGGAAAGGTCCCGATGTCCGTAATTTGAGACCGAAAAAGCCTTTTCTGTCGTCCCTCGAGTCTTGCTGACAGGTGATGGTATAATCATCGTATGAGGCTAACAAGGCGGATGAACAATTGACTGTAGACGATTTGCTCCGCGATTTGGACCAGGAGATATCAATCCTCCAAAGTCCAGGTTTCAGTGTTGATGTTACGGAGACCTCAAGTGCTCCGACGGATTCTGATCCCAGTTTGACTTTCGAGGACTTTGACAGGACTTCAAAGAAAGTCAAGGTTGTCGAGACGTGCGCCCTATACGTAGATATCCGAAGATCCACAAAACTGAATCTTGATCATCATAAGGAGACAATGGCAAAGCTCTATTCATCCTTTATCCGCGGCATGATAAGAGCAACGGAACAATTCAACGGAAAGGTGAGAAACGTAGCGGGCGACCGAATTATGGTCGTGTTTGATTGTGCGAATTGCTTTGAGGACTCAGTAAATACAGCGGCCTTGATGAACACGGTTAGCCAGCAAATCATTAACAGGCGATTTGACCACGACGATTTCAAATGTGGAATCGGCATTGACTACGGCAAGATGATGGTAGTGAAATGCGGCACAATCAAATATAGGCGCGAGAATTCAAACTACAAATCGCTTGTTTGGCTCGGAAAGCCCGCCAACGTCGCCTCGAAACTTACTGATGCGGCCAACCAGCCATCAACAAGCGTACCCAAAGATGGGTTGCAGGTGGGTTTCTGCTACCCTGCGACCGGCCAATGGTCTTGGCGATTTCAAACTACTCAAGAATTCATTGATAGCTTGGAGTTTACACGCACTCCCAACATGCGCTACAAGAACCAGTTCTTTTATACGTGCTTTGCAGGAACCGAATACACAGCTAATTACGATTCTACACCGCCGATCCTGGTCACGGCAACCGTTTACGAAGGCCTGAAAAGAACCAATCCAGACCACTATTCGATAAAGAACAGACAACAATGGAGGAAGGTTTGCCGCAAAATCCCGGGCTGTCCTGTGCCGGTCTATGGCGCCAACCTGATCCTAGGCGGAGGCAAATGGAAAATCGACTGAATCAGATATTCTCAAATGTAAACAGATGGCTGGCATTTGCTGAGGCAAAAAACGGGATACTGCTTAGTTTGAACGGGGCTACGATTTTTGGGATCGTTTCAAATTTGAAGGATGCTTCGCGCCCTGCCTATTTATCGCTAACATGGGTCATGATCCCATTCTTGATTGTCACCACAATGTTGTTGTTGATTTCTTTCTTGCCCATCACTGACCTGCGCTTCAGGAAAGCCAGCCGCCCAACCGACCACAAGACGAGCACCCTGAATCTGACGTTCTACGGAGACATAAGGAGACTAGACCCGAGAACTTATCTAACAAGCCTGTACCAGTCCGTAACTGGTGAAGCTAAGCAAGATCTGCCGGACTTCGAGCTCCAGATGTCACACCAGATCACAAATAATGCCCAAATCTGTTACGTGAAGTTCCAATGGTTTAAGATAAGCTGTTTCCTCGACATGATAGGGATGCTGGCGTGGATTGTAGCCTTCCTCGTTGCCCATGCTGTCTGAGACGGCCGACAAAATAGTGACCGCAGAAGAATCCAAAAGCATTGAACGCTGGGAACCATTTGGACAATAATAAAGAGTTCAAAAAACCTGTCGACAGACTGAGCCGTGAGATAGCCCAGTTGAAGGCCGCGCTGTATCAGTCGCCCACTAACCGGACCAGGGCGACACTGGCCTGGGACGATCTTTTGAAGGCTTCAAGAGAGGTTTCGGCGAATTGGTCGGGGCCTTCAGTGCTGGAAGAAATCAGGGCGCAGCGAGAACGATAGATTTGGCTGAACTAGTGCCCGTGGATAGTTCGGTAATTGTTGCCGCCTTGCGGTAGTGAATCTTTCCCTTGACGGGATGCTGGTCTGTTGGTTACCTGGAGTTTATGCTGTGCCTGTTCGCTCTCCCAACTACAAGAAATTGACCCTCAGCGTTCGCCTGGAGGAATACGACGCTCTCCGGTTCGTGGCTTTGAAGAGGAAGACGTCAATCTCCGGGCTGGCACGCGGGCTTATCCGTGAGCTGCTGGAAGATGAAGGAGACATCATTGACGGTCTGAAAGCTCTGGAGGATCGGAAGGGGGCCATGGACTGGGAGACTTTCAAGAGGCAATATCTCGGCCGATAAGGTCGAGAGGCTTCCTTCCGCAGGAGTTACGAAAGGCTGGCTATTCCGGCGCGCTATAGCGGGGTGTCCTTCCTGCGAAAGACGGGAGATCCCCCTGTATCCCCCTTGATAAGGGGGACGAAGGAATGAGTGGTAAGGGGGACAAGAGGTCGCTTTGAATTATGCTGGGGCGGCGGGTATAATTGTCCGAATCGTTAACTACTTGGATTAACTATGGTTAACATTAGCCCCGGCGAAAAGAAGGATCCCAGGACGGCTATGCTGCGGAGGCTCAACGCCGCGGCAGGTGACTTCGTCTCCGGCGAGGACATCAGCCGGGAACTGGGCGTCTCCCGCACTTCGATCTGGAAGCATTTCCAGTCGCTGCGGCGCGACGGCTGCCGGATCGAGGCCGTGCCTAACCGGGGATACCGGCTTCTGGAAGCTCCCGATCTGCTGCTGCCATTTGCTCTCAAGGCCAAGTTGAAGACCAGGACCATCGGCCGGACCATCCACCACTTCGATTCGGTGGACTCGACCCAGGGAGCGGCAAACCTCCTGGCGCAGAAGGGAGAGCCGGACGGGACCATGGTCATCGCCGAGGAGCAGGGACGGGGGAGGGGCCGGCTGGGAAGGACTTTCTTTTCACCCAGGGGCGGGCTGTGGTTCTCGCTGATTCTGAAGCCTAATCTGCCGCCGCATAGGGCGCTGGTGCTGACGCTGCTGGCCGGAGTGGCCGTGAGCGAGGCCGTCGGGGAAGCTACCAAGCTGCCGCTGGTGCTCAAGTGGCCGAACGACATTCTGATCGGTGAAAAGAAAGTGGTGGGTATCCTGGGGGAAATGATTGCCGAGGTAGACCGGCTGCGTTTTGTGGTGCTGGGAATCGGGATCAACGTCAATGTGCCCAAGAAGGACTTCCCGGCGGAACTGAAGGACATCGCCACTTCCCTGAGCGGGGAACTGGGACACAATCTTAGCCGGAGCGATTTGCTTTGCGCCGTGCTGGAGCGCTTCGAACATCACTACGAGCTTCTCTTGCGAGACGGACCGTCGCCGGTGCTTGAGGCCTGGCGGGCGTTGCCGAATATCCTGGGCAGCAACGTCTCAGCGGAAACGCCGGAAGGGCTGTGGCAAGGCAAGGCAGTGGATATAGATGAGGAGGGAGCACTTCTCCTGGATGTAGGAGGAGAAGTGAGGAAAGTAACGGCAGGTGATGTAAGACTTGTCCGGAAAATGCGGGCAGGACAATCCGAAACTCGAAATCCTAAATCCTAAACAAATCATAATGTTCAAAGCACGAATGCTTGTAACCGGAACTTGTTTCGAAATTTGAGGTTCTGATTTTGAATTTGTTTAGGATTTCGTGCTTAGGATTTCGGATTTGTGACTCGGATTTCTGAAAGCTATGAATAGGACAACCCTTGACACTCAACTGAAGAATTCGCTTTCTTTCCTGGCTTCCAACCACCTGGAAAGAAACCTCAAGGTGATGACCTCGGAGCAGGGGCCGTGGGTGGAGTTGGAGGGCCGGCGGGTATTGAACCTGTCGTCGAACAATTACCTGGGTCTGGCATCCGATCCGCGGGTCAAAGACGCCTCGGCCCGGAGCGCCCACCTCTACGGCTGCGGCAGCGGGGCTTCGAGGCTGCTCTGCGGCAATATGTCGCTCCACGGGACTCTGGAGCAGCGCCTGGCCGCGTTCAAGGGCAAGGAGTCAGCCGTGGTTTTCAGCAGCGGCTACGCGGCCAACGTGGGCGCTCTTTCCTGCCTTCTGGCGCAGGGGGACTACGTCTTCAGCGACGAATTGAACCACGCCAGCATCATTGACGGTTGCCGGCTGAGCCGGGCGAATATTGAAGTTTACCCTCACAAGGACCTGTCTGTCCTGGAACAGAAGCTGCGTGAATCTTTGACAGCGGCCCCGGATGCCCGCCGCATGATCGTGGTGGACGGAATATTCAGCATGGACGGCGACCTGGCGCCTCTGCCGCAACTGGTTGACCTGGCTGAAAGGTACGAGGCCATTCTGATGGTGGACGAGGCCCACGCCACCGGGACTTTCGGCCCGGGAGGCAGGGGAGTCGCCGCTCACTTCGGCCTCGAAGGCCGCGTGCCGATAATCATGGGCACGCTCAGCAAAGCCTTGGGCAGCCTGGGTGGATTCGTCGCCGGCAGTCACGACCTGATCAGGTACCTGATGAACCATTCGCGCAGTTTCATTTTCAGTACCGCCCTGCCGCCCCCGGCGGCCGCGGCGGCCCTGGAGAGTCTGGATATCCTCCAAAAAGAACCTTCCCTTCCCGTGAGACTGCAATCCCAGGCCGCCTATTTGCGGGAAAGACTAACCGGCCTCGGGTTCGATATCCTGGACAGCCGGACCCAGATAATCCCTATCGTCATCGGCGAGCCCGGCGAGACGGTGGAAACGGCCCGGCGCCTGCTGGACAAGGGAGTGCTGGTTTCTGCCCTGCGTCCCCCGACGGTGCCGAAGGGGACCAGCCGCCTGCGAATCTCGGTGATGGCTAACCACACCAAGGAAGACCTGGACTTCGCCCTGGCTGCATTGGCCCGGGTCGCGCCCGGCCCTGAGCACAAAGGCAGGGACGCCTGTGCTACTGAAATGAGGAAATGATTTGAATATGCCGCAGACCCCCTCTGACTGGGAACGGCTGGACAAAGAGTTCATCTGGCACCCGTTCACCCAGATGGGCGACTGGCTGAAAGAGACGCCTCTGATCATCGCTTCAGGCGACGGCAGCTATTTGACCGACGTTAATGGAAAGCGCTACCTCGACGGCATTTCCTCGCTATGGGTTACCGTCCACGGCCACCGGCGCCGGGAGATAAACGAGGCTATTGTCGCCCAACTGGACCGCGTGGCCCACTCGACCTTCCTGGGCCTTTCCCATCAGCCTGCCATCGAACTGGCTCAAAGGCTGGTGGCGGCTTCGCCGAAGGGCCTGGCCAAAGTCTTCTATTCCGACAACGGTTCGACGGCTGTCGAAATCTCTCTCAAAATGGCTTTCCAGTACTGGAGGCAGTGTCCAGATCCCAGCACCAGCAAGGACACCTTTATTTCGTTCACCAACGGGTACCACGGGGACACCATTGGCTCGGTCAGCGTTGGCGGCATGGACCTGTTCCACAAGATCTACAAGCCCCTGCTGTTCTCGACCATTCAGGCGCCCTCGGCCTACTGCTACCGCTGCTACTTGAATAAAGAATATCCCGGCTGCGGCATGGCCTGCCTGGGAGATGTTGAAGAAATCATCTCGAAGAACCGCGAACGGGTGGCGGCGGTGATCATGGAGCCACTGGTCCAGGCCGCGGGCGGCATGCTGGTCTATCCCAGGGGTTACACTCGGGGCGTGAGGGACCTGGCGGCGAAATACGGACTCATGTTCATCGCCGACGAAGTGGCCACCGGATTCGGGCGCACCGGCGCCATGTTCGCCTGCCAGCAGGAAGGCATCGAGCCGGATTTCATGGCGGTGGCCAAGGGAATCACCGGGGGATACTTGCCGCTGGCGGCCACTCTGACCACCCAGCAGGCGTTCGAGGCCTTCTGCGGGGAGTACAAGGACAAGATCACCTTCTTCCACGGCCACACCTATACCGCCAATCCACTCGCCTGCGCCGCCGCGTTGGCGAACTTCGACATATTCGAGAAGGACAAAACCCTGGACAAACTGAGGGACAAGATCGCCTGGCTGGGCAAGGGTCTCCAGGGGTTCCGGAAGCTCAAACATGTGGGAGACGTCCGGCAGTTGGGGTTCATGGTCGGCATCGAACTGGTCAAAGACCCCGATACCAAAGAGGCCTATCCCTACGAGGAAAAGATAGGCATCAAGGTTATCCAGGAAGCCCGAAGGCGCGGCCTGATCATCCGGCCGCTGGACAGTGTCATTGTCCTGATGCCCCCGCTGAGCATCTCGAAGAAAGAGATGGAGCAGCTCCTGGAAATCACGTATGATTCCATCAAAGCGGTGACGGAATGACACAGGGCGGGAGCCCGGACAGACTGTCCGGTACCGCGGGCCTCCGTGCCCGCGAGCGCCCGGCATTCCTCCGACGCCCAGCCGATGGCGCAAGACAGGCATTTCGCCTGAATTCCTGCCTTCGCAGGAATCAGTCATGAACCACAGGTTCACCACGAAACACGAAAGAACCTCCGTAGTCGGGCTCGTCCCGGAGCCCGACCCATCTCGGGGTCAGGGACGACCCCGAGTACGGTTCTTTCAGGGTAATCCGCCATGCCGGCTTGCAGCCGGCGCCATGAAGTATGAAAATGGGGCCGCCACAGGCAGGGACGCCTGTGCCACTGGCGATTTTCGTAGCAATCCCCCATGCTGGCTTGCAGCCAGCGCCATGAAGTATGAAAATGGGGCCGCCACAGGCAGGGACGCCTGTGCCACCGGCTATTTTCGTAGCAATGACACGGATGGTGCGGTGGGAATGCCAATCGGTGCTTTGGCCGCACGTCTTCATGGTATCCGTTGTGGGTGCGTCGCGTGAACCAGGGAATCTTCGTTACCGGGACGGATACCGGAGTGGGCAAGACCCTCGTAGCCGGGGGGATCGCCGCTGCGCTGAGATCGAGGGGAGTGGATGTGGGTGTGATGAAGCCCGTGGAGAGCGGGTGTCTCATGGTCGGCGGGCATCTGGCGGCCGGGGATGCCGCTTTCCTGAAGGACATGGCCGGCTGTGAAGATGACATGGAACTGATCAATCCGTATGCCTTTGAAGAGCCTCTGACACCGGCGCTGGCGGCAGAGAGGGCGGGTGTGGAAATCGACCTGCGACGCATCAGGTCCTGTTTTGATACGCTGGCAGAGCGACACGAAGTGATGCTGGTGGAGGGCGCCGGGGGTCTGCTTTCTCCGCTGTGGAAAGATTTGGCCATGGCAAGTCTGACCCGCGAACTGAGACTGCCGCTGTTGCTGGTCTGCCGGGCAGGCCTGGGGACGATCAATCACACCCTCTTGTCGCTGTATTACGCCCGTGAGGAGGGCATACCGGTCATGGGCCTGGTGATGAATCACACGGCGCCGGAGGAGGGTCTGGCGGAGGCGTTGAACCCGGAGTCTGTCAGGCGTTGGAGCAAGACTGCCCTGCTGGGGGTGGTGCCGTTTGTGCATTCGGTGTCGTTGGAGTCTATCGGGGAGGCTGTGGAACGGAGCCTGGACATAGACAAATTGCTGGCGGAAATCAAAAATCAAAGATAAGAATGCAAAATGGCAGATACAAAAGAAAATAG
>ORJL010652950.1_pt1 | contig 36207 bp, 32 predicted proteins | sample 1779941 | NCBI WGS metagenome assembly ORJL01 (sample SAMEA104232317, study PRJEB22302) | groundwater metagenome | biome: forest; feature: aquifer; material: groundwater | place: USA | collected 2011-08-07 | depth 5.8 m | reverse complement strand
TGCCCAATACCGGCCCCGCATCGCCTCCGTCAGCTCAAGCTTGCTCTCTCGTTTCACACCCATCTGGTCTCCTCACAAAAGTAAGATTAATTATGAGGCAACGACCTACCCCCGGGTAAGATTAATTATGAGGCAATGCGTAGGGTGGCCTTAGCCAGCTTACATGTTGTACAATGGGAGTGGATTGAGCACGGGGGGAAGGCTCTGAGTCGTTCTTGGCTGGCGGTTTTCGCCCATCCCGATCACGAGTTGTACGGCCCTAGTGTCACCCTCGCCGAATACACTGCGAAGGGCTGACTCCTTCCTTGCTATTGTCCCGCCGAAAGTCAGCGAGACAGATTTATTCCGGGCAGCCGCCTAAACGGCTCCCCGCCCTCGAGGAGGAATTCTTTGATTGACCAAGCCCGAATTAAGGAGGCCGTCAGGGTCATAATTGAGGCCATCGGCGACGACCCGGCCAGGGAAGGCATGGAAGGCACTCCCAGGCGGATTGCCGAGATGTATGCAGAACTGTTCCAAGGAATGGAGTGCGACCCAATGTCGGTCCTCTCCGTGGGATTCGAAGAGGGGCTCCAGGAGATGGTCCTGATCAAGGACATCCCGTTTTATTCCATGTGTGAGCACCATTTCCTTCCCTTTTACGGAATGGCCCATATTGCATACATGCCGAACGGCCGAGTAGTTGGGGTGAGCAAGCTGGCACGGGTGATCGAGATTCTAGCCCGGCGTCCCCAGATGCAGGAGAGGCTCGCCAGCCAGATCGCCGATACGGTCTTCCGTGGACTGGAGCCCAAAGGGGTCGCCGTAGTCATAGAGGCCGAGCATCTTTGCATGACCATGCGAGGCATAAAGAAGGCCGGTAGCAAGGTTGTGACCTCGGCCAACCGGGGCTCCTTTGATACAGATCCGGCGGCTAGGGCCGAGTTCCTCTCCCTCTTGCAGAGGAAATAGGGAGTAGTCATCATCTTGCCAGTGGAGAAGACTATCGCAGTCCAGGCGGGTGATTTCGGCCTCTTGACGCGGGATTGGGAGATCCTCCTCGAACGGAGCGTCTCCAGGGCCATCTTTCTCACGCCTCAATGGCAAGAGTTATGCTGGCAAAACCTGGACGGCGAGAGTTGGGAGCTGCTGCTCATTTCTTTTCGGGGAGCTGACGGACCACTGGGTCTCGCCCCTCTACGCAGACGAGAGGGCATGATTTGCTTCTTAGGAAACGCTGAAGTAAGCGACTACCTGGATTTTGTTGTCCAGACGGGCGAGGAGGAGACGTTTTACAAGGCGCTATTGGACACCTTGGGAGGAGAGCAGTGGGATACACTGGACCTTCACGGTCTCCCCGCCACGTCGCCTACTCTGTCCTATCTGCAGAGTTTGGCTCCCGGCATGGGCTTCTCGGTATCTATCGAGCAAGAGGCGGTAGCTCCGGCCATGGACCTGCCCGATTCCTGGGACGGGTTCCAGTCATCTTTGAACAAGAAGGACCGGCATGAGCTACGCCGAAAGATACGCCGGCTTACTTCCAACGCCTCGGCGCGCTACTACTGCCTTGGGGGAGAGGATCTGGCCGGAGCCATGGACGATTTCCTGCGCTTGCACCGGGTCAGCAGTGACGAAAAGGCCGCCTTCATGGACAGCCAGATGGAGAGCTTCTTCCGGATGATGGCCACCAGTCTTGCTGAAAAGGGTTGGGTCAAGCTCTACTTCCTCGAGCTCGATGGTGAGCGCGTGTCAACCGCCCTTTGCTTCAATTATGACGAGGAACTACTGCTTTACAATAGCGGCTTCGACCCGGCCTTTGGGTGGCTCTCCGTGGGCCTCCTGCTCAAGGCTTATTGCGTGCGAGACGCAATTGAGTCGGGCAAGCGGCGTTTCGATTTCCTGCGAGGGAGTGAACATTACAAGTACGAGTTAGGTGGCGTGGATGTACCTATCTATCGTTGCGTGGTAAAGAGGGCGTAACGTGTGCCGGGTAGCCACCCTATCTCTACACAGCTCTCCCCTGGCGCGCCTCGGGGAGAAGGAAGCCGGGGGCATGAGCGTCTACGTGCGGGAACTGGCCAAGGAGTTACCTGCCCGGGGGTTTCCGGTAGACATTTTTACTAGGCGCACTGACCCCGATACGCCGACTGTGGTCTCACTCGCTGACGGTGCAAGAGTGATCCAGCTCCAGGGCGGGCCTGCTAAGGTAATAGATAAGAGCCAGGTTTACCTGCACCTACCCGAGCTAGCCCAGAATCTGCAGCGTTTCGCGGAGCAAGAGGGACGGCATTATCACGTTCTGCACAGTCATTACTGGTTATCCGGCCTGGCTGCAAACTGGCTGAAGGTGCGGTGGAACATACCTCATGTTGCAATGTTCCATACCCTGGCGGAGGTTAAGAACCATTCTCGTTTCGGTGAGCACGAGCCGGCAGAGCGGATCGAAGGCGAACGTCAGGTGGTTGCATCAGCGGACCGCCTGGTAGCTCCTACCTATTACGAGAGATCGCAACTTGTACGCTATTATGATGCTTCGCCTTCGAAGATAGAGGTTATACCTTGCGGCGTGGACCTGGAGCTTTTCCGGCCTCGGGACAAACAGATTGCTCGCCGGAGACTTGGCCTTAAGGATCGCCGGATCATTCTCTTTGTCGGGAGGATGGACCCGCTAAAGGGGCTTGACATACTTCTGCAAGCAGTCGCCGGGTTGGAGGACCGGGAGGGTCTCCGGGTCCTGGTAGCTGGTGGAAGTCTGGACGGGGATGAGGGCCTCTCTCAGTACTACAACAAGGCCAGCGAGATGGGCATTGCCGGTCTGGTCAGCTTCCTTGGCTCGTTGGAACAGGATGAGTTGCCCTATTACTATAGCGCTGCAGACATCTGCATTGTGCCATCATATTACGAGAGTTTTAGTCTTGTGGCCGTGGAGGCACTGGCCTGCGGTACGCCGGTCATCGCCTCTCGTGTGGGTGGGCTGACCGGGATAGTTCGAGACGGCGAGACAGGCTTTCTTGTGCCGTGGAGGTGCCCCGACCCCTTCTCTGAACGGTTGGAGATGCTCCTGGGCAATGACATGTTGCGTGAGCACTTCGGGCGGGCGGCCCGGAAGTCGGTTGAGAAGTATGCCTGGCGGAATATCGCGGCCCGCGTCCAAGATATGTACGAAACTCTCACAGAGGGCCGCAGCCATTGCTGCGGCGCTGGAGCTGCCTGCATGTCATGAGCGCCGTACCCCCGTTTTTCACCTTAATTTAGGAGTAGGGCGTGGCAGAGAAGATCATGGTTATTGTCGCACACCCAGATGACGCCGAATTCGGGTGTTCAGGTACTATAGCTAGAAAGGTCGGTGAAGAGGGAGCCCACGTCGTTTATGTGATCTGCACTAACGGTGACAAGGGCACTCCCGACCCCTCCTTGACTCCAGAACGATTGACGCAGATCCGCCATGGCGAGCAATGGTGTGCTGCCGGCGTGCTTGGGGTGCGGGACGTGATCTTTCTAGACTATCCCGACGGGGGTCTCGAAGACACCGCTGAATTCCGAGAAGATCTGGTCCGTCTGATACGCCAGCACCGGCCGGACACCGTTTATACCATGGACCCCTACCGGCGCTACCAGATGCACCGGGACCATCGGGTTGTTGGACGCGTGGCCCTTGATGCAGTCTTCCCCTACGCCCGGGACCCTCTTCATCATGCCAGCCTGCTGCAGAAGGAGGGTCTGGAGCCTCATAAAGTGAAGGATGTCTTTCTGTTCTCTACTGATGCTGCTGACCACTTCGTTGACATTAGTGAGACCTTTGAGACTAAGATAAAGGCTCTAGGCTGTCACGAGAGTCAAATGCGTTCTATCGCGGAATGGCGGGAGACGGTTACTTCCTGGGCCACGGAGACCGGTCAGAAGGCTGGCTTGGCTCTGGCTGAGGGGTTCAAGTACCTGCCGATACGTCAGTAGGTCTCTGTCACGGGTGCCCACCCAAGTGATGGATAGACACTCTTATAGCACCGGAGGTACTACCTCGAACCCCGCAGCCTGGAAGTGACGGTCAAAGGCGAAGGCAGTGCGAGTGTTGCGGTGCTTCATCAAGGCGAAGCTCACGGCATCTGCAAAACTGAAATCCTGGTCACTGTAATGGCGGAGGGTCTTCTCTGCCTCTCGCTCCATCTCATCAGTCGAGCACACCTTCTCGATGCGCGGGCTTGCCGCAAGGCTCTCCAGGAATGAGAGGGCACGAGGAAGTCCCAAGTTGCGCCGGATAAGGTAATAGGCCTCAGCTACGACCAGGTTCGAAGTAACCAGCCTACCGCGCTGGCGGAGCAACTGCGGGAACAGAGACACGGCCCTTCGGTGATGCAGGTCGGCGGTGTCGGCCAGTGCAACCCAGGCGCCTGTATCGACGAACACCTCTTCCACTAGTGGTTACTGTCCTGTTCCATCTCAGCCAGATATCTATCATGGTTGACAGACAGGTCACCCCGCTCGGAAGACCCAAGGCCAATAATGCCCAGGGCCGGGTCTTGCTCAACAGGCACTTCCTCTGCAATATAACGCGCAAGGCTCTCCCGTATCAGGTGAGCCACTGATGTGCCGCGTTTGTAGGCCAGGTCTCTAAGTACCTCGTCCTGTTTTGAATCCAGGTAGATTTGTAAGGGTTTCTTGGTCAATCTGGCCATGGACCACCTCCAATGTGTAATCATTATACATCATCTATTTGCCAGTTACAATATTATACATCAAGAAATTGCCATTATAGATGCGCAGCGGATGTGGACTGAGCGTCAGGAGGATCATCGAGGCCGGTCCAGGGCCTCGATGATCCTCCTGAAAGGCCCCTATTCCTGGCAGAGCACCTCGTTGCCAGGTGCTTTGACACGGCATGGCCTGCCGGATATACTGTGACTCAATGATCGACCTGCACTGCCATATCCTACCAGGTCTGGACGATGGCGCCCAGACCATGGAGGAAGCCCTGGACCTAGCTAGAGTTGCTGCCGCAGATGGCATCCGCACCATTGCAGCTACGCCCCATGCAGATCTCTGGGGCTCTAACCCTGATGAGGACGACCTTGAGAACCGGGTGGCGCAGCTTCAGACGGCTCTGGACGACCGGGCAATACCAGTCCGGATTGTGCCGGGTCTGGAGAACCACTTGGACCCTGACCTCCTTTCGGGTGGTATTGTTGCCATCAACCATACCCGCTACGTACTGGTGGAATTACCCTTCGAGGAGCTACCTTTTTACGCTGAGTCTGCGCTCTTCGGGCTGCAGCTAAAGGGATATGTGCCAATTCTTGCCCATCCGGAGCGCAATGCCGTTCTCCGGTCCGATCCCGAGGCACTGCGACGACTGGTAGAGCGCGGCATCCTCGCCCAACTGACTGCCGCAAGCCTCATGGGTGTCTTCGGGAAGAAGACCAGGGAAGCGTCTGAGACTTACCTGAGACAGGGTCTGGTGCACGTACTTTCAACAGACTCCCATTCAGCAATTGGGGGACGTCGCCCGGTCCTCAGTGACGCACTGAATGTGGCATCCAGGCTGATCGGGCCCGAGCGGGCGGAGGCCCTGGTTAAAGGTGTGCCACAGAAGATCCTAAGTGATGAGTCAGTGGATGTAGAGGCTCCGTTGGTGCTCGATAGGCCCCGGCGCTGGGCTTTCTGGAGGTAGTGATGGAGCTGAAGGGACTCATCCTAAGTGGAGGCAAGGGCACTCGCCTGCGCCCCTTCACTTACACTGGAGCCAAGCAGCTTGTGCCTCTTGCCAACAAGCCAGTCCTCTTCTATGCCATCGAGCATTTGGTCGAAGCGGGCATCACCGAAATCGGCATTGTGATTGGGGACACAGGCGACCAGATCAGGTGTGCCGTCGGTGACGGCAGCCGCTTTGGGGCGCGAATTACCTATATAGCCCAGGACGAGCCGAGAGGCCTTGCTCATGGAGTAAAAATCGCCAGGCCGTTCCTTGGGGATAGCCGGTTCGTGATGTTCCTTGGCGATAACTTCATCCGGGATGGCATTGTCTCTCTTGTTGAGCACTTCAGCCGCGATGACATCAACAGCTTAATAATACTTACCGAGGTTGAAAGGCCTCAGGACTTCGGTGTAGCTGAGCTTTCTGACGGCCGGGTAGTACGCCTGGTTGAGAAGCCCAAGCAACCGCCCAGCAACCTGGCCGTGACCGGAATATACATGTTCGACCAAAATGTCTGGGAGGCTATTGATTGCATCGAGCCTTCGGCCAGGGGTGAGCTGGAGATTACAGATACTATCCAATGCCTGATAGACAAAGGCTTCAAAGTCCATGCTCACCTCCTTAACGGTTGGTGGATAGACACCGGCAAGATGGAGGATATCCTGGAGGCCAACCGTCTAGTTCTGGAGACGATCCAGACGCGTATTGAGGGCACAGTGGACTGCGACTCCAAGATCTACGGGAAGGTGGTCCTGGAGAAGGGTGCGGAGGTAATTAATAGCGTTATCAGGGGGCCGGCAGCCATCGGCGAGGGTACCCGGCTCGTAAATAGCTACGTTGGTCCATTCTCATCTATTTATCACCATTGCACCGTCATTGATAGCGAGATAGAGCATAGCGTCGTCCTGGAGAACTCCCGGATCGAAGGCGTTGGGCACCGCATCGAGGATAGCCTGATTGGCCGCAACGTGGAGATCGGCAAGTCCCCCATGAAGCCTAGGGCGTATAAGCTGGTCCTCGGTGACCACAGCAAGGTCGGGATACTCTAGTACGCATGAAGGTTACCCTCATCTTCCCCGGCATCACGGGTATCGGTTTCGGCAGTGCGACCAAGGGAACCGAAGGAGGCTGGATCGCCCATGGCCTGGCGCTCCTGGGCGCGTGTGCCCGGGAGGCTGGATTCGAGGTTGATCTAATAGACCTGCGGACCCTCTCCGGCTGGGACCAACTGGCTGAAGAGATAAAACGCCGCCGTCCGGACGTCTGTGGCGTCGGGATGAAGAGCGTAGACTTTAATCCAGGAATCCAGGCGATCAGGGTCATCAAGGAAGCCAACCCATCGATCGTCACGGTAGTGGGGGGGGTGCATGTTACCCTGGCCACCCACGAGGTGACGGATAACTCACAGATCGACTACGTCATCACCAACGAAGGCGAGCTGGCCTTCGTGCAGCTTCTGCGGGACCTGGCAGCCGGGAAGAAGGATCTGCCCCGCGTTATCCGTGGCGAGAAGCCGGACCTAGACAGTATCCCCTTCGCTGATCGGGACCTCTATCTGAACGAGTGGAAACGCTTCGGCTTCTATACCGGGAGTCCGGAAGCCCCTATCGCCGGCCTTCCGGCGCCCTTCGTAACTATCATCGCCGGCCGCGGATGTATTTATAACTGCAATTTCTGCCAGCCGGCGGAGCGCACCCTTTTTGGAGGCAAAGTACGCCGGCGGAGCGTGGAAAACGTCATGGCCGAGCTGGAGCAGCTACGCCATAAGTACGCGTTCCGCAGCCTGCTCATCCATGACGACTGTCTGACAGAGGATCGGCAGTGGGTGGAAGATTTTTGCAGGGCGTACCGCCAGCGCGGATTTATGCAGCCCTTCTTCTGTCAGAGCCGGGCTGACCTGGTCTGCCGCCATGAAGAGATCATTAGTATGATGGCCGAGGTCGGCTTGAAAGGGCTCCTGATTGGGTTCGAGAGCGGTAGCCAGCGTATGCTTAACTTCCTGCGCAAGGGTACTACAGTGGAGCAGAATCTCCAGGCTGCCCGCATCTGCAAGAAGCTAGGCGTCCGCATATGGGCCAACTACATGATGGGATTGCCAACCGAAACGGAAGAAGAGGTGAAGGCAACCATACGCATGATCAAAGAGATAGACCCAGACTACCATAGCCCCGCTTTCTATACTCCCCTTCCGGGAAGCGATCTGTACACATATGTCCAGGAGCAGGGCCTTTCCTTAATCGCTGATCATGATTCCTACCGGCGCAATCCTACCGAGGCCAAGATCAAAGGCCTCGACTATCATTTCCTGGTCCGGTCACTCGAGGAGTCCCAGCGTCGAAAGCCCTCTAATGCTCTCCGGCGCGCTCTTGCCCAGAAGGTGAGCCGCTATGCTTCACCCCGGAAGGTAGCCAGGAAGCTCAGAAGTATCATCGGCGCCGCCCAGCCGGCGTCCTGAAGGAGATCGTCTTGCGGCGTTTCTTGGTATCTGGAGGGGCTGGCTTTATCGGCAGCAACTTTGTCCGCCATCTGCTGGACAGCCACCCCGATTGTCACGTCACGGTCCTAGACAAGCTGACTTACGCGGGCAACCTGGACAACCTGTTGGATGTCCAGGACAATCCGCACTACCGATTCGTCAAAGGGGACATCTGCGATCAGGCACTGGTGGAGGAGCTGATGCCCCAATGCCAGGTGGTAGTAAACTTCGCCGCTGAAAGCCACGTGGACCGTTCTCTCATTGATCCTGGTAGCTTCCTCCGCACTGATGTCCAGGGAACTTACGTGCTTCTCGAAGCCGCTCGTTGCCATGGAATCGAGACCTTTCTGCAAATCAGTACTGACGAGGTCTACGGCTCCATACAGCAAGGCTCATTCCAGGAAACCGATCTCTTAAGCCCTAGCAGTCCCTATTCCGCCAGCAAGGCGGGAGCCGATCTCCTGGCCCTGGCGTACCACACGAGCTTTGGGGTGCCCGTGATTATCACGCGCAGCTCTAATAATTTTGGTCCTTACCAGTACCCGGAGAAGTTCATTCCTCTCTTCATCATAAACGCAATAGATGGTGAGCCTCTCCCCGTCTACGGTGATGGCCTGCAGGTGAGAGACTGGCTTTACGTCCTGGACAACTGTCTTGCCATAGACCTGGTGATACATCGTGGTCAGCCCGGCCAGGTCTACAACGTCGGAGGCGGTAACGAGCGGGTCAATATCGACATGGCGGGGGCAATCCTGGACTTATTGGGCAAGCCGCGAGACCTCTTGCGCCACGTTACTGATCGCCCGGGACACGACCGTCGTTACTCCGTGGATTGCCGCAAGCTGCGTAATCTTGGCTGGGCCCCCGCCCAGAGTCACGAGGCCTCACTAGAGGCTACAGTCAAATGGTATGTTGACAACGAATGGTGGTGGCGTAAAATAAAGTCCGGCGGGTTTATGGACTACTACCGTCAGAACTACGGGGAAAGACTGGGGCAGAGAAGCTGAGGGGTGTTGGAGGAAGAGGAGAGGGGTTAGTGCGTCTGTACCTGTTTACCCGGTAGCCGGTAAGCCATAGCCAGGGCCATCACGCTCTGGCTATTTGTTTATCCGCAGGAAGCGATCTGTCCGGAGGAATAGATGGCGGCATGGCGTTCTTGCCAGTCTCTCAAGGTCTCACTTCTTACCCTGATCCTCTCTCTGGCTGTCTTCGGTGCCGTCTTAGTGGGCGGTAGACTGACTGATACCGTCCGGGCGGCTGATCCGGGTCTTTTGGGCTCAGCCAAGCAGGTAAGCAGTACAACTGCTATTCCCGGTCAGACGCTCACCTACACCATTATGCTGACCAACACCGGGATAACGGCTGCTAGCGCCTTGCTGACTGACACCCTTCCGGCCAGTTTAGCCTATGAGGCGGGCAGTGCCATCAATGGTGCAGTCTATGTATCAGATACTAAAGCCATTACCTGGACGGGGATAGTCCCAGCAGGAGGCTCTGCCTCCATCAGTTACAGAGGGATCGTCAGTAGCTCCTTGGCCAACGGGACACTGATCACCAATACGGCCGTGATTAGCGATGGCACTAACCCTCTGTTCAGTCTTACCCCGGTGACCACCACTATCTCCTTGTTTCCAGATCTGTCTGCTTCCGTAAAGCAGGTCAGCAACACCAGCGCGACTCCTGGACAGACCATTACGTATACAGTGGTTGTCAGCAACACCGGGAATGGTCCGGCCACAGCCCGCATAACCGATACTCTACCGGTATCGGTGACCTACGCTTCGGGGAGCGCCAGTAACGGGGCTATCTACAGCAGTAGCTCCCGCTCCATCACCTGGAACGGGACAGTGGCAGCAGGAACCTCTTCATCGATAAGCTACCGGGCGGTCATTACCAGCCCGTTGGATAACGGGCTGATTATCACCAACAGTGCAACCATCGATGATGGGAATGGATCAGTCTTCGAGACAACCCCGGTCACCACGACTATCTCGTCTTCTCCTGACTTGAGCACATCAGCTAAGACGGTGAAGAGGCCTATCTCATCCCCTGGTGGTACGGTTAACTACAGCATAGTAGTGAGCAATACCGGCAGCATGAACACGGCAGCCCGGGTAACCGATACCCTGCCCTTGAGTCTTACCTACATAGCTAACTCACTGCAATCAACCATGGGTACATCAGTCTATGACAGTGGGACGGGCAGCATTCTCTGGGCCGGGCCGGCACTGGTCGGAGTACCGGTAACGGTAAGCTACCAGGCCAAGACACCGGACAGTGCCCCCAGCGGGACGGTGATAACCAACAGCGCTACCGTCCAGGGGACGGGGGCTTTTGCCCGGGAGACTGTTCCTGTCACCGTAACCGTGGCTTCCAATCCCTCCCGCATCGGGTGGACTAACCTTGGGTTGTACGGGTCCATGCGCGGGGACATAATTATCGACCCGAGTTCGGGTACGGTGTATATGGTCGGTGGTGGGGCCACCGGGGTATACCGCACGGTAAACGGGGGGGAGGTGTGGCTCCCATCGTTGACTGCCAGTTCCTGTGGGCGTGGGCTGCTGGACCGGGCCAGCGGGGCGGTGTATGCCTCCTGCCGCTCGGAAGCTAACAATGGGGCCCTCTGGAAGACCTCCGATAACGGGCTGACTTGGTCCGCGGTGCTGAACAGGACGAAGGTGCCAGCAATGAAGGACGGGCCTACCAGGGCCGTGGCCAACAGCGGCAGCGCCCTATACGTAGCGGATGGCGGCGGCCCTGGTACAACGGCGGGGATTTGGGCAAGCACGGATGGAGGGGAGAATTGGACGAGGAAGGGCCCCGGCCAGACCGGGGAAGTCAATGCTGTAGCGGCAGATGCAAGCAATCCATTGGTGGTCTACATTGCGACCTCAGCCAATGTATTCAGGAGTGCTGACGGCGGAGGTACCTGGGCGGACATAACGCCTGCTGGAGGGGCGGACTTCCGGGTCCTGGAGACCAGCCCCCTTACCCCAACGATAGTCTTCGCAGCGAGCGGCTGGAACGGGGGCCTCAAGGTCTACAAGAGCGCCGATTCCGGACAGACCTGGTCTATCGTCTGGGCGTCTACCGATACCAGGGACACGCCGATAAGCATGTTTATCTTCCATCCAACGGATCCCAATTGGATATACTCCGAGTTAGGTGAGAGCACCGATGCGGGCAATACCTGGCATTTTGTTCAGTGGGGGGGAGTAAACGCCATAGACCCAGCTAACCCGAATATCTGGTACGCCCACCGGGCACCGGGTTTCCGCAAGAGTACCGACGCTGGCGCCACGTGGACGTCAATCAATACGGGACTGGAAGAGGTGACCGTACGGGGCCTTGCAGAGAACCCGCGCGATCCCAATAATTACCTGTTCGCCTCCCCGTCGGGTTTTGGGACCACGCTGGATAACGGAGCCAATTGGAGCTGGCCGCTGGACACGAGCGTCCTGGGGCAGGACGATATGGGCGGCGAAGCCGTTGCGCTGGAGCCCACTACGGCGTACCTTTCTGGTGGAGACTCCATACTTGGGAGAAGCACGGATAGCGGCCGTACCTGGAGCACCGGCAACTTGCGCCAGGTCGTGCAAAACGACCTGACATTCTCCTACCGGCCTGGAGTGTCGGAGCTGAGTGTGGTCCCCGGTGAGACGGGGCACGTCTTTGCGTCCGTCCGGGAACGGCCTGATGGAGGCCATGTTCCCAGGGGAGGAGTGTACGAGAGCACCGACGGGGGGCTGACGTGGGTGGCTACGGGCCTGAGGGGCGTGCCGGTCAACAGTATCGCTTTCGGACCAACTGACGGGGGCACGCTTGTCTACGCCGGCGTTGGAGATAGTTGGGGGCAGTACTCCGGCTCCGGCGGTGTCTATACGAGCACCACGAGCAATCCTTCCGTCTGGCATCAGATTGGCATTAGCACCACTGCGCCGGTGGTTCACAGGGTGCGAGTGGACCCTACCAACCCTCTGGTCGCGTATGCCGGCGGCAACTTCTTAAACGTCCGCCGGACCGCTCTGTACAAGACCGTGGATGGCGGAGCAACCTGGCGAGATATTGTCCCCGTATTGCAGGGTGAGGCCCCAGTCGCGGGCGTCAACGCGCTGGCTGTTGATCCTGTCTTCCCGGCCAACGTGTTCGCATCGCTGGAGAGGACTATCTACCAGACCGTCGACGGGGGTACAAACTGGACCGTCTTCTCCGATGTGGACCTAGGCTCCGAAGGAGTTAGGGCCATGGTGGTGCCACTCTCGGCGCCGTCCCCAGTAGTTACATTCACTGCGACGATTGGCGGGAGCCAGGCCGTGGTGAGATGGACCAATCCCAGTGATTCAGACCTTGCCGGCGTGTTGATAAAGTATTCTACTCTGGGCTTTCCGATGGTGTCCACGGAAGGCATTACGCTGACGACAAGCGTGGCTAGTGCTCCGAGTGTCTACACGCAGACTGATGTGATCAGCGGCACCACTTACTACTACAGCGCGTTCGCATACAACCAGGCGGGTCGCTACTCGCTGCCGTACAAGGTGGCAGCCAATTCGGCTACCGTGGGGCTCTCCACCGATGCGGCTGAGCTATCTCTCAGGTCGGCATCGGCGTTGCCTCGGCGTCCGGCTGCACAAGCAACCAGCAGCAGGAACATCTATGCTGCATCCGGCGCTGGCCTGTTTGCAAAATCCATCGGGACGACTGGCTCCGGACAGAAGATATACGTGCCATTCCTTGCCAGGCAGTTTGCGCCCGGCTGGTAAAGAGGCCGTCCTGCAAAGGGGCCATCAAGGTCACTCATTAGCCAAACGGAAGTAGTGGAGACGATATGAATGCCCTCTTTGCATTTCTCCGTATGCCGCACTTGCGGGTGCAGGTGCTTCTTTCGCGACATATCAGGTCTTTCATGAAGGTGCACTTCCTGTATGCGGGCATCGAATGCGGTTTGTTCAAGGCACTCGAAACGCCAGCATACCGCGGAGATCTTATGGATAGGCTCGGCGTGCGTCGTCCAGAGCTTTTCGAGGTGCTATTGGACCTGGGTGTCCGCCTCAGGGAGCTGTCTCGGGACAGGGTAGGGCTGTATAGGCTTCGCAGTAGCACCGCGCTGGCCCTCGCGTCGGACGACGGTGATTCTATTGCGGCCTTTATCCAGGAGCATGTTTACTATCATGGCTCAGTTTACCGGAATTTTGCTGAACGCCTGAGGGGTGGACCGTTAGGAGACTACCTGCCAGAGACCGGGACCATGATCGCACAATCGTCGCGGCTCCTGGAGCCATTCGTGGCTGGTTTCGTCAAGAAGGTTGTCAAGTCCGGCGGGCCTGTAACGCTTCTTGAGATAGGCTGTGGGTCCGGTATCTACCTGCGGCATGCCGCGAGGGCCAATCCCAATTTGACTGGCGTCGGTATAGACCTGCGCAGGGAGGTAGTGGACCAGGCCGTCCAGAATCTCTCCGATTGGGGCCTGGGTGAGAGGTTTAAGGTTGTTACCGGCGATATCCGTAACCCCCCTGAAGGCCTTGATGGCCAGTTCGACCTGATTACGCTCTACAACAACATATACTACTTCGATCTCGCGGAGTACTCAGCTCTCTTCAAGGGGCTCCGCTCGCGACTTTCCAGTCGCGGGGCGCTGGCTATCGTATCCGTAATGCAGGGCAGGAGCCTCACGTCGCTGGACCTGGATCTTGCATTGCGCTCAACGGTGGGTTGTGCCCGGCTTCCCGGGCGCGCTGAGCTTATTAAGCGGCTCAAGGAGAGCGGATTTGCTGATGTAAGGTCCGAGAGGTTGATGCCGGGCCAGCCCCTGTTCGGGCTGATCGCCAGGTAACTTCTTTGATTGCCTGATCGGTTTTCAGGCGATGCCATCCGGACGCGCAAGGGCTCCGGCGGATTCGGTCCGCCGGAGCCCTTTGATCTAGCTGGCGAAGCCTGCTACGACCTTATGCCAAGGCTTTTGTAGACATCGTCCACGCGAATGCGGTTGGACGCCTGCTTCTTGCCGGTCTCGTAATGCTCGCCTTCCAGGGCCAGGGCAGCCTCTTCCTGCTCTTCTTCGCTCCAGTAGCCCAGGGTGTAACCATGCCACGGGGCCTTCGGCTTGAGCGGAGGCAGTCCTTCTCGTTCCCAGATCTCCTTTGCTTTCTCCATGAATTCCTTGGCCGGGAGGGAGACGGGTGGATAGTCCCACTTGCGGGTGGCATCTATCAGGACCGCTGAGCAACCGTATGGCCTCGGGTAGGTGGCATCGGCCATGAGCCGCGTGTTGGGTGGAGCCACTGAGTAGTCCAGTGCCGAGGACTTGCCGGTCACAATGCGTATGTCCTGGTGTGGCAACATGGAGAAGCTGAGCGCCCAATTCACCGAATCGGGATCATGGGGATCGACGTCGCTATCCACGGCGATTATCACCTTCCCGATTTGTGGGTCGAGAGCGACCGCGGCGTTGAGCGCTTGCCACGGCTGCGAGAGATTGACCTTCTTCATCTGAATAACGATGTAGTGGTTGCTGCCGCTGGACTCGTGCAGGGCGACCTGCTGGACTGCCGGGATGTTGCAGTCATAGCGCAGGAACTTGTAGAAGTTGCCCTCGTAGGCCATCTGCCGCATCTTGCTGCTCTCGCTGGGCGGCATCTGGCTGATAAATCCGGTGTAGATGGGGTTCTTGCGATGGGTAATGGCCGTGACGTCCATGTAGGAGGTGATGGTCTTGGCGCCCATGTATCCGGTGTACTCGCCGAAGGGGGCTTCATTCTCGAAGTACTCGGTCGAGATAAGCCCCTCTATGACCAGCTCGGAGGTGGCCGGGACCTCGATATTGACCGTCTTGCACCTGACTATGGGGACAGCTTCTCCGGCGATTCCACCGGCGACTGCGTACTCGTCAACACCGTAGGGTATCTTGGCCACCGCGGTGTATGAAAGTACCGGCGTCACGCCGATACAGACCGCTGCCTCCAGGGGCTGTCGCATGTCCCTGGCCTTCTTCCAGTGTATTCCGATATGCTGCATCGGCGGTGAGAAGGCGCCGGTCTCGAAGATGCCCAGCCGGTTGGGGGCCTTGACCTGCCCGCGGTAGTTGCCCATGTTCCGGATGCCCGTTTCAGGGTCCTTTGTGCACCAGTGGGACGCCGTAGTGTAAGGAGCGATGTCGAAACCAGGGGTTGAGATGGGAATAGGGAACTCCCCGAGGCCACCGTGCTCCAGAAGGTTACCGCCCATGTGGACCTCTTCCTGACACGGAGCACTGGTTACCAGCTTCGGCTCAATCGGATTGCGCTGCCCTTTAGTCCACTTCTCACTGATCTCTTCCGGCTTGCACTGCATGCCGATGGCGTAGATCTCCCTGCTTCCAGCCAGACAGCCCAGTACGACCGGGATGTTGTACTTGTTGCCCTTGACGTCGTGGATGTTCTCGAAGAGGAAGGTTTGCCTCTGCTCTTCAGGTAAGCCCCGGAACTGCCAGCGCATCAAGGGCTGGAGCTCCGTGTCCTTGTTTATCGGAAACTTCAAGCGCCTTAGCTTACCGGCCTTTTCCAGGGCTGCGATATGCTCCCTGATGTCTTTGTAATATGCCATCGAGCCTCCTTCTCTAATCTTCGGGCTTAAAGGCCACCGGGACGGCTGCTTCCCATCCGGAACGTCTGCTCTATTTTATCGTCCCCTCCTTCACGAGCTCGTCGTATTCTTCCTGAGTGATCCCCAGTATCTCCCGGTAGAAGTGCTCAGTATAATCGCCGATGCACGGAGCGGACTTGTCCAGATGCGCCGGCGTCTCGGAAAGCACGAACGGCGCCGCCTCGTAGTGGTGGGGGCCTATCTCCGGGTGGTCCAGCTCCCACCAGGCGTGGCGGTGTTGAAGCTGCGGGTCGCACAAGAGATCAGCCGGGTTGTTGACGGCAGACGAGTGCACCCCAGCCGCCTGAAGCCTCCCCATTACTTCCCAGGGGGTAAAGTCCCGGGTCCACTCTGCCAGCCGCTCGTCCAGCTCATCCTCGTTAGCCTTTCGACCGAGCAGAGTGTCGAATCGACTATCAGCCCAGTCTGGTTCACCCAGTACCATCTTCAAGCGAGTCCACTCTTCATCACCATGCACGCTAATAGCGCACCATCGGTCCTCACCACGACAGGGATAGACCCCGTGGGGGGTAGCGTTGGGGGAGCGGTTGCCCATACGCTGGGCAACACGCCCGTTCAGCTCAAAGTCCAAGATCAATGGGCCAATAAACTGAACGCCTGCCTCATATTGCGCCAGATCAATGTACATGCCCTTGCCGGTGCGCCTCCGGTAATCCAGAGCCGCCAGGAGAGCGACGAGGCCGTACCCTCCTCCGATGAAGTCGATATAGGGCCCGTACAGGATGACCGGGGGCCGGTCAGGATAGCCGATGAGGTTGGTGAAGCCGCTGAGGGAGGTTAGATGGGAGCCAAAGCCCGGATGTTGAGCATGGGGGCCGGTTTGCCCCTGGTTGCAGGTGCTCAACATGATAATATCTGGATGCGCTTCCCGCAGAGCCTGATAGTCCAGCCCCAGCTTCTTCATGGTGCCCGGGGTGAAGTTCTCGATCACGATGTCTGCCCAGGCCGCCATCTTCTTGGCCAGTCCCACTGCCTTAGGATGACGCAGGTTCAGGGAAACGCTGCACTTATTGCTGTTGACAAGGGCATACGACCCCGACCGGTTCAGGCCAACGACATTGTCCTTAAAAGGGGGATAGTGCGCTCGGAAGCCGTCCGGGCGCGTGGCGGACTCTACCCTAATTACATCGGCGCCGTGGTCCCCCAGGTGTTTGCCCATGATGGGGCCAGCGGCAAAGCCGGTAAATTCCAATACGTGTATGCCAGCAAATGCACAATTCTTCATGTGATCTCCAGTTCTTTCCGCATTTCAACTGGTATATCTGCTCGTTTCAGACCACCCCCGCCTCCCTGAGCATGACCAGTTCCTCTTTGTTCAAGCCCAATTCACCCACGTACACCTCTTCATTGTGCTCACCAATGAAGGGGGCCCGCCTCCAGACGCCGCAGCCACCCTCGGAGAGTTGGCCCCAGGCTCCGGGGTAGGAGACGGCACACCCAAGGTCCGGGTGCTCCAATTCCTGCCAGAAACCTCGCTCCTGGAGCTGGGCGTCAGCCACGATGTCCTCCGCAGTGGCTACCGGATACCCCAGCATCTCTCGTTTCAGCGCCCTCTCGAAGAACTCGGCCCTGGTAATGTTCTGGAAGAAGGCGCCCGCAGGCTCCTCTATCTTGTCTATGTCCTCCTGAGTCACTGTGGCAATATCAAAGGCGTCCCAGTCCTTCTGCTTCAGCCACTCGGTGGCCATTCCATGCTCGTCCATCCACTTGACCAGTTCGGCATTGGTGTGACGGCCCGCCGGCCCCCCGTAGATAATGAAATTCAGGAAGCCGTCCTTGCATGGGAACACTACCCGCATGATAGCCCCGGTGATGCTGCGGCCGGTCAGGTGACCGCCGGCGCGGACTTGCAGGCTGCGATTCATGCTCCAGAAAGACCAGGCGTGGGCTGTTGTCCACATCACGCTCGCCTGGGCCGAGACATCCACGTGCTGGCCCACTCCAGCGATTCCCCGGTAGTAGTGCGCCATGAGAGCTCCCGCGGCGCCGTGCATCGATGCCCAGAGACCCGCCTGGGCGAAGGAGATGCGCACGGGAGCCCGGTCCGCGTCCCCGGTGATGCCTACAGCGCCACCCATAGCCATCATCTCGAGGTCTGAGGCCAGGTAGTCGCGGTAGGGGCCCGTCTGACCATAGGGAGTGATGGAGACCGTTACCAGTGAGGACTTGATCTCTCTCAGGGCGGAATGTCCCAGTCCCAGCCCGTCCAGGTAGCCTGGTGCGAAGGAGTCTATGACGAAGTCCGCGCCCTTGACTAATCGCACGAACAACTCCCGCCCCGTAGCCGTCTCCAGGTTGAGGGTGATACCGCGCTTGTTATTGTTGAAGGCCAACCAGTAGAGGCTCTTCTCCGGATGAGGTTGGTCTTTATAAAAGGGACCCAGATCGCGCCCCGGGTCGCCGCCGGGAGGCTCCACCTTTATGACATCGGCGCCGAGGTCTCCCAGGATCTTGCCACAAAGGAATCCCAACTCGCCGGTTAGGTCCAGGACTCGGAATGGAGATAATGTGTCTGGCCTAGCTCTTTCCTGCACCAACTCTAAACCCCCAGTAGGTTGTAAAGGCAGATGGGCATCCGGCGGGGAGGGGGAGAGTCTTGAAGGTACTCCCCCTCCCCGGTCCTATTAACGCCTAGGCGTAGCCCATCTCTCCCAGCCACCGATAGTACTCGTGCTGGTTTGCCCGTATCTTTTCTTGTTCTTCCTTGGTCAACCACTTGCTGAAGTCAACCTTGTCCACATCGTAACGCCCTCTTAGGAAGTGCTCCTTGGAATTCAGAGGCACGGTGGCGTCAATGCCGATGCCTCCCTCGAAAATGGAGACCGGTGTCACGGCCCCCGCCCCTTCGCCAGCGGCCAGCCGCTCTGACGGCTGATAGGACTGTCCTCTACCGCCAACACCCTTCAGGATATCGGTTATCGGGTTCACCCTGGTGGTCAGAGCGAAGAAAAGGTCCTCCGTCTGCCGGATGTTGATGTCCTCATCTACGATCATGCACAGGCGGAGTCCTCGCACTGCACCAAGGCAGGCGGCCAGGACGTTCCTCTGCATTCCCTCGTCGCTCCTTCGCCTCTTCTTGCACTGGAGGATGATGCCACTCCATACCGTGAGTCCGAGCCAGTTGGCGGTGTCGATCACGAAGCCAGGGGCTACGATATCGCAGATGCGCTGGAAGGTGGCCTCGATAAAGGCGTTGTCTCCCCACTCAGAGCCGAAGAAGGGGACGAAGTAAAGGGGCTTGTCCTTGCGCCTGGTTACTGCTGTGATCTCGAACTTGTTGGGGGTCCGGTAGGCCCGTCCTTGGTAGCGCGCCCACTCGGGATGGAACATGCTCACCCCCTGCTTGCCCATCATCTCAGCTTCCTCGGTCTCGTAGACCCTTTCCCCGGGCACGATATAGCCTTCGATAACCCATTCGGAATTGGCTACAGAATAGGCGTCCACCGTCTTTGCCTTTACCAGCTCCACGGGCGATCCCTGGAGAGTTCCAGCCATTCCAATTTCATCCAGCACCGGGAAGGCCATGGGCGCCAGGGAGCCCCAGCCCATTATCTCTACCATGGGTGGAGGAGAAATGTTTACCGTGCAGGGGATCTTTTCGTTGCGGAACTTCTGCACGATATTATCACCGTGGCCTCCGGGCACTATGTTAATAGAACCAAAGTCCTTGCCTCTGAAGCTCATCCGGTAAAGGGCCAGCTGGCTGCCGCCCTCAGCGTACTTGCCACCGATGTAGTGGATGCCGGAACCAAAAAATCGCCCGCCGTCCTTGGAGGAGTGCTGGATCATAGGAAAGAGGGCGAACGGATCGACTTCTTCTTTCGGGATAACTATCTCCTGGCAGGGGGCTTTGTCCACGATCACCGGAGGGGTGGGGTTCAGGGCGGCGTTGATGATCTTGTGCTTGACGTCCTTGAGATCATCCATACCGAATAGCTTGGCTGTCCTATCGGCCCTTCCCCAGAGGTTGACCACGTACCTCGCGTGAGGGTAGCCCTTGATATTCTCGCACACGAAGGCCGGTCCATCGTCAAAAGCCTTGTTGAGGGCTCCCACTTCCACGATGGGATCGATCTCCGGCGTAATTATCTTTACATCGTCCGGGTTCTCTGCCCTCAGCCACTCTAGGGTGGTGCGCTGTTCTTTCAGTGCCTCTTCGCGGTTCACGAAATATCCTCCTTTGCATTCTTGAATAGGCTCTACTTGAGTACTGAAGTAGGGATGTTCCTGGTTTCAAATTGTTGGCTGCTATCAGTTGGCTGCTCGCAGATTGCGCACCAATCCGGGGGATAGACCAATGCCCCGATAGCATGACTTATCGAACCAGGTTTGTCAAGCACCCCCGCCGGACCGCCTCCGCTAGAGGGAGAGGGAATACTCCAGGCAACCACTTCGGTGGGCGGAGGAAACGTAAAACGCCAGGGAAATAAGACCCTCTGGCGCCCTGTTCTTTGCGAAACCTCCTTCAGACCCGTGAAAGTTTAGCCGAGCTGCACTATCCGGGCCTCGGCTCGCCCCGAGGCGATAGTAAGCAGGCCTACGGTGCCTGGTCTATGGATGTAATTGGGCAGGGTGGCGCTCCCGGGGTTGACCAGAAGCACGGTCTCCAAAGGGTCTACCCTGGCGAGATGCGTATGCCCAAAGACCAGAATATCCGTTGCTTCGTCGATGTAGTTGATGAAATTGAGACCCCGCCGAGAATTCGCAACCGAAGGGCCCGGCAAAACATGAGTAAGCTGGAGCCTCAGGCCATCTATCATGAGGACATGTTCCTGCGTCAGCCGTTTATCGTAGCGGGTGAAGAAATCATCGTCTCCGCGGGCCGCCAGGACTGGGGCCACCTGTTGCAGCTCGTCGAGTACCGAAGGGGCACAGATGTCCCCAGCATGCAGGATAAGGTCAACACCATCAAAAGCCTTGCTGACCTGCGCAGGCAGGCCTACAACCTGCTGGGGGATGTGTGTATCAGAAATAAGGCCGATCAGCATACCATGGGTTGCTTGGGTCCCTCAGAGATTCTCTGGCGAATAACAGGCTCTGTTAAGCGCGGCAGCGATGGCCCCGGACGTTGTGCTCACACGAGGTGGTGAAAAGCACTCACCCCTCGCCTCTGGGTGCGCCGCGGCTAGCGGACACCGCGTAGCTTCTTCTCCAGTATCCAGAACAGCAGGTTGCCGGCAAACGCCACGATGAACAGCAGCAGAATAGCGGCGAACATCGTGTTTATGTCCATAACTGCATAGCGCCGCATGATCAGCCGTCCAAGGCCTTCCCGAGATGCGAACAGCTCGGAGAGAATAACTCCAAGGATGGAGAAGCTGAATCCCATCCGCAGGCCTACTACCAGCGACAGGGCAATGGATGGGAAGTAAATCTTCGTAATCCTCTGAAGGGGGCTTGCCTGGAAGGACTGGCCCACCTTCACGTGAGTGGGGTTGACCTCCTTGATGCCGGCCATCACATTGATGATGATGGGGAAGACGGCGTGGATAAAGGACATGGCTACCTGTGCCCACAACCCGATGCCGAGGATGAAGAGGAAGATGGGGAACAGAATAATCTTCGGTATCGAATAAGTCGAGAGCAGGATGGGTTCCCAGACGGACCGCCAGTACCAGCTAATCCCAAGGAAAACACCCCATGCGAGGCCGACGGCAATAGCCAGTCCAAATCCGATCATGGCGGACGAGAATGTGGAGATGGCATGGGGCAGGATCGCAGGATCAGGACCCACCAGGCCACCGACGAGTATCTGTACAGCTTTCCACGGAGAGGCGACAACGAAACCGATGGGAGATGCCGCCATCAATGCCCAGATGACGATAGCTGCTACCCCTATGAGCACCGTACCTGTGGGGACCAGCGCATCCTGGCTGAAACCCTTCCAGCCACTCGCCTTGCGTACTTCGCGTATTTCGACGGCCCTCATGCCCTCTCCCTCCTCACGCTTTCCTCACTCCGGAAGAGAAGCATATTGGCCGTAACGGCAATTACCAGGTTCAGCAGAATATAGGCGTACATGGAAGCCGTATTAAAGAAGTCGTAGAACTGGTGCACTTCAAATCCCAGCCCCAGGTCAGTCAGGATGAATTCCATGCCAATGGTCACAATGAGTGAGTAGATGAAGCCTAGCTTGAGCCCTGTGAACACGTATGGCGCAGCGGCGGGGAACAGCACCTTGCTGAATTTCTGCCATGGTGTGCACCGGTTACTCAGCGCTACCTTCTCCAGAACTTCCCGTATCTCCTTGAAGCCAATGGTCGTGTTCAGTATTACAGGAATAATACTCGAGACCACCGTTAGAACGATAATGGGAGGTGATCCGAGTCCGAAGAATATCAGGAGTATGGGGTAGAACATTACCAGGGGCATGGCGTACACGGCAACGATGTAAGGCTCGAACATCTTGCCTATGCGGACGAACTTCCAGAAGGCGATCCCGATCGATATTCCCCCAACCATGGCTATGCCAAAGCTTACGAATGTCTCTATCATCGTACGGAGGAAGTGGGGAGTAACCTGGCCGGAGACTATCAGGCCGAACAGGGTCGTCACCATCTCTGAGGGGGGTACCAGAATGGTCTTCCTGATCATACCCCCGCGGGTCAGGACCTCCAGCAGCACAATGAAGCCAATGACGATTGCCCATTGCACCCATTGGGGTCGTATCTTTGGATAATTCTCAGGCATCGCAGGTCCTCGCTATTCTACCTGGAGATATCGGCGGCATAGATGCCGAGAGCCTTCTCTGATTCTGCGCGCAAGGTGTCCCAAAGGGCGCTGGTTAATTCGTGGAATCGCTCCAGTGTAATTGTGGTGGTGTCCCGAGGGCGCGGGATATCAATTTCAACAACGGCCTTTACGATGCTCGGGCGGTGGGACATTACCAGGACTCGGTCAGAGAGATAGACAGCTTCGTTGATATCGTGGGTCACGAATAGGACTGTCTTACCGGTCTCCTCCCAGATGCGCAGCAGTTCCTGTCCGATGAAGAGCCGGGTCTGCTGGTCTAGCGCCCCGAAAGGCTCGTCCATGAGCAGTATCTCTGGATCGGTGGCGAGGGCACGAGCGATTGCTACCCGCTGCTTCATGCCACCGGAAAGAGCCTTGGGATGGCTATTCTCGAACCCATGCAACCCGACTATCTCGATGATACGCTGGCATCGCCTTCGTCTCTCGGCCTTCGGTACGCCTCGCACCTCCAGGCCAAACTCGACGTTCTCCATCACCGTCCGCCAGGGGAAAGTTGACTCCTCCTGAAAGACCATGCCGATGGAAGGATGAGGGCCGGTTATCTTTTGATCCCAGATGCAGATCTCGCCGCGACTGGCTTTGCGCAGACCGGCAACAATCTCCAGCAGGGTCGACTTTCCGCACCCGCTGGGGCCGATTATGGTTACGAACTCGCCGACACGCAAGTCTTCGGTAACACTCTGGACCGCATCCAGCTCTCTTATTGTCCCATCTGGCGAGCGCATGGTATATGTCATCGCCACATTCTTGAGGGACAAACACACTTTGTCATTCATTATGCGAACCCCCCGCGTCCTTCAATCACGTTGCTCTTGGCCGCTTTTTAGCTATTTAAGAGGCCTTTATGGCATAGTGCGTAGAGTCTAGCGTGCTGCTCCTATAATGTCAAGTCACACGTGGGCGGAGCCAATTCCTTCGCCTCACTACTTGGCTGGTTGGCAAATTGGCCCTTACCCAGGGCGCAAGACAGTGCTCCAAACACGGGGCAATTCCGTGGCGTTGTAGCTGACCCTGGTCGCAGCTACCCAAACTGTCAATACTGGGTGAGTGCCGTTCAGAAGTCACCGCCTTGCCGGACTTCCCGAATGGCACTCACCCAGCTTCAATGTAGGCTAGTGCTAGTAACTCGAATCTCGCAGATTTTGCGGCAGGAAGCTCTGGTTCACGAAGACCTTCATATTCGGCATTTCCTTGAAGACTTTGAAATCAACCGAGGACTTCGCCATCAGGTCCATGCTAACCTTGGGCATGGATGGGCTCCACACCTCTTTGGGCACCTTGTTGAAAGCCAGCAAGGCTACGGCGGGGTCTATTCCGAGAACCTGTGCCAGGTCCTTAGACGCCTCGCTGTAATTGTTCTTGACCCAGTCCACTGACTTCACATAGGCGTTCATCCAGGACTGGAGCTCTTTAGAATTGGAGTCGATGAACGGTTGGCTGGTCAAGATACCAACATCGACCCAGTCCTTCACCAACTGCGGGGTCATCCACAAGAGCCGGGCCTGCTTCTTGTTCTCCAGGTCGGAGATCGTCGGCTCGGTGCTCCAGCCAACATCCACCAGATTGGCATTGACCGCAGTCCAGGAGTCGGCCGTGCTACCGGCGGAAACAAATTCTACCTGGTTCTTGTCATTGGGGTCGATCCCCAGCTTCTCAAGTCCAAGGTAGGCGACAATATGCGAGTTAGAGGCCGGCCGGCTGTAGGAGATCTTGAACTTCTTGCCCTTGAGGTCCTCCGGCTTCTTTATTGGAGAGTCGGCTTTTACGATAAAGCCCACACCCGAGGCGTTGTAGCCTCCAGCCACCATTCGGGCCGGTTCCCCGTTTAGCATGGCGGACATGCCGGCGGTAGGGGAGATCACCCCCATAGGATAGCCACCGGTAACAATCGCCCGCACCTGGTCGGCCCCACCGGCGAACTCCGTCAAGGAGTTTCTTATACCTTCCTGACCGAATATCTTCCGGTTGTCGCCACTGTAGACCCCGGTTACCTGAAGCATGGCGCCGGGCACAGCCATCTTCATCTCATATCCAGATGTAGTTGCCGCCGGCTGGCATCCCAGCAGCGGGAGTCCGAAAATTGCCGCTCCACCGAGCAGGCTGGCTGCCCTAACGAACGTCCGCCGGTCTAGCTTGCCTTCGTTAAATCTATCCCAGAAATTGTCCTCTGGCATTCTTCCTCCTTTGGTTTCTGATCGTACGTTAGTAACTTGAATCTCGGAGGTTGGCCGGCAGGAAGCTCTGGTTCACAAAGACCTTCAAATCCGGCATGGACTTCAGGACCTTGAAGTCCACCGAGGCCTTTGCCATAAGCTCCAAGCTAGCCCTGGGCATAGCCGGACTCCATACCTGCTTTGGCACCTTGTTGAAAGCCTGTAGGGCTACGGCGGGGTCGATTCCAAGCACCTGCGCCAGGTCCTTGGACGCCTCGTTGTAGTTGTTCTTGACCCAATCTGTAGCCTTCACGTAGGCGTTCATCCAGGACTGAAGCTGTTTGGGGTTGGAGTCGATATATTGCTGGCTGCTCATTATTGAACTGTCGACCCAGTCCTTAACCAGATCCGGGGTCATCCATAAGAGCCGGGCATCTTTCTTGTTCTCCAGGTTAGTAATGGTCGGCTCGGTGCTCCATCCAACGTCTACCAGGCCGGCGGCAACAGCGGTGGCGGAGTCAGCCGTGCTTCCAGCGGAAACGAACTCCACCTGGTTCTTGTCGTTGGGGTCGATCCCCAGCTTCTCAAGTCCAAGGAAGGCCACGATATGCGAGTTGGAGGCCGGCCGGCTGTAGGAGATCTTGAACTTCTTGCCCTTCAGGTCCTCCGGCTTCTTTATTGGAGAGTCGGCTTTTACGATAAAGCCCACACCCGAGGCGTTGTAACCTCCAGCCACCAGCCGGGCCGGCTCCCCGCTTAGCATGGCGGACATGCCGGCGGTAGGGGAGATTACTCCCAAAGGATAGCCACCCGTCACGATCGCCCGCACCTGGTCGGCCCCACCGGCGAACTCAGTCAAAGAGTTCCTGACTCCTTCCTGGATGAACATCTGCCGGTTGTCACCGCTATAGATCCCGGTGACCTGAAGCATGGCGCCGGGCACCGCCATCTTCATCTCCTGGCCAGACGTTGTTGCGGCTGGCTGGCATCCCAGCAGCGGAAGGCCGAAGATGGCCCCGCCGCCCAGCAGGCTGGCCACCTTCACGAATGTTCGCCGGTCCAGCTTTCCCTCGTTAAATCTATCCCAGAAATTGTCCTCTGGCACTTTCCCTCCTTACGTGATCTCCCCTACCTGCCTGGCAGAGGTATGGTCCTGGGTCAACCGATTCGCCCAACCGGCGGTCGTTGTATCAGCTTGCTCTCTTGCGATATATCCTGGTTCCCTTCTTCTGCAAGTTATATTAATAGCTCGAATCCCGGAGGTTCTCCGGCAGGAAGCTCTGGTTGATAAGTACCTTCCAGTCAGGCATGTTATTGAGCAACTTGAACTCAATCGATGCCTTAGCCATAAGGTCCATATAGCTCTTGGGCATGGAGGCGTTCCAGACGTTCTTGGGAATCTTGTTCAACGCGGCCTCGGCAATGGCGGGGTCTATCTTCATATAGGCTGCCAGGTCCTTTGCAGCCTCGCTGTAGTTGTTCTTGACCCAGTCCAGCGACTTAATATAAGCGCTCACCCAGGACTTGAGCAGGCTGGCGTTGGAGTCGATAAAGCTTTGGCTGGTCAGAAGCCCCACGTCGACCCACTCTTTTACCAGGTCCCAGGTCATCCAGAGGAGTCTGCCCTCTTTGCTCGCCAGTATATTGGAAATGCTGGGCTCACTGCACCACCCAACGTCGATCATGCCTGTCTTTACTGCTGTCCACGTTTCGGGAATACCTCCCGTCGCTACGAACTCCACCTGGTTCTTATCGTTAGGGTCTACTCCAATGGCCTTCAGTCCCAGATAGGCCACGATATGAGAGTTAGACGCGGGCCGGCTGTAGCCGAGCTTGAACTTCTTGCCCTTGAGGTCATCGGCCTTCTTAAAAGGCGAATCATCCCTCACTATAAATCCCTGTCCGGAAGCGTTGAAGCCGCCGGCGATGTATCGAGCCGGCTGCCCCTGGTCAAGTGCAGTCATGCCGGCGGTCGGAGAGGTGATGGCGATCGGGAATCCGCCTGTTAGCACTGCCCGGACCTGGTCGCCGCCTCCGGAGAATTCAGTAAGTTCGTTTGTGATTCCCTCTTGAGAGAAGAACATATTGCGGGCGTTGGCGCTGTAAAGGTTTGCCTCTTGCACCATGGCGCTAGGCATAGCCAGCTTGATCTCATAAGTTTGCTTGGGAGCTGCAGGTTGGCACCCTAGCAAGGGCAGCCCGAAGACGGCCGCCCCTCCCAAGAGGCTGGCTGCCTTAACGAAGGTCCGCCTTTCCAGTTTCCCTTCGTTGAACTTCTCCCAGAAATCCTGTTGTGACATGTTGCCTCCAGCTGTCTAGTTCGTCTGCCAAATATGCTTAAGTCCTTGGCTAGAGACCAAGAGACTCTGTGCGTGTTTGGGTCCAGAGCTTGAGAGAGCCAAACTGTTTCAATGATCTGATAGCCGGCCGGGGCGCCGGAACGTGTAATCGCAGATGTCCTGGGCTAAGAGAGTTGCCGGCAGGTGTTTGAGTAGCGTCGGATTCAGTCTTGGGCCCATGGCTGTGGGGCGCAGGCATGCCGAGCATCAAGAAGATGCCTTTCGCCTCCGATGGCGATTCGAGGGACTCGCGCCAGTCTATCATCGCCGTGGCCTCGCCTTCCCCGTCATATGTCTTTATTAGCTGGCGGCCGCTGACCGTTGGCATGCCGCTCGTTGTCACCCGGCGAATTGGGCTATTGGGGTGATATATTACAACTATTAAAGGAATTTTACAAACTATACCGGGGCTCTCAACTCCAGCGCCAGGAAGCTCTGGTCAACAATCTGACTCCAGTCCGGCGCTTGCTGGATCTGTTTGTTTGCTAGCATGTCCGCTGCAATTGCCTTCAGCGCGGGAGGATCGATTCTCGATGTGAACCTCTGTACCGGGTAAGCTTTCAGAGCAGCCTGTGCCACGTCAACTGCTATGTCCTGGCTCTTGGCCCAAATCTCGGCTGACTTGTCGGGGTTATTCTTGATGAAGTCCATGGCTCTCTGGTGAGCGCGTAGATACGCCCTGAGTAATTCTCCATTGGCCTTGGCATAGTTAGCTGTTGTTACGAGCACGCTTTCACTCCAGGCGGGAATCAGCTCGTAGGAAGGGGACAGGACGCGTACCGTCTTCTTCAGCAGCTCCTGGGTCAGCAGAGGATCAACCAGCCAGCCCGCATCCAGGGTGCCTGCCTGTATGCCCGCAAGCTGGTCAGTGACACTGCCTGCTGCGATCATGGTAACATCCTGGTTGGGCGTCAGGCCAACTGCACGGAGCGCAGCAAATGCATAGGTCTGGGAGATCGACCCTGAGCGCGAATAGCCGAGCCTCCGACCCTTCAGGTCCTTCATAGACTTCAAGGGTGAATCAGGCCTGATAGCCCAGACGATGCTGGGGAAAGGCAGGTTATTGGCGATGATTCGGATGGACTGGCCCTGCTCAGCGGCAACAGCAGCGGAATTGGGAGCTGGGTGGCCGATCTGCTGTCCACTGGCTATGACTGCACGTACTGCCCCCCCGCTACCCGGGAACGGAACGGTCTTCAGGGCGATGCCCTCAGCCTCCAAGAACAACTCCTGGGCGACCAGCAGAGGTAACATCTGGAGTCCCGTCCCTCCGGACATGGTTGCAAAACTAATGCTGGCGGATGCTGCCGGCCTGACGGTGGCGGTTGGTGTTGGGGCGGGGGTATCCGTCGGCGAGACTGCGGGCGCTGCCACCGGCGTGCGAGGTGCGTCTACGGGCCCGCAGGCTGCGAGCAACATTCCTCCTCCCACGGCGCCTGTTAGCTTAAGGAAACGGCGCCGGCCGATCTTTGTTGCAGATTCGGCTTCATCCACCAGAAAGCGTTCTCCTTTCGGACTTATTGGCCAATAAACCGCACATGGATGTGTGATATTCGCAAAAGTCAAGCACAGCACGTACGCGGCAGTTGGCAACGATTATAGCAGCTTCACTCGTTTTGTCAAGGCGGACCGTTCGTTCATGCAAGCTGCAGGCCCGCCAAAGAGATCAGCAAAAATACATGGAAACTACTACCTCAATGTCTTGAACTTTGACCACTGGCCTACTATAATCCGGATTGGTGTATACCATCACGAAACGTCGATAATCGTTGTGAAAGGGGACTAGCCCATGGCCTATGAGACTCTCCTTCTGGACAAGAAGCCAATCGCTACACTAACGTTGAATCGACCGGAGCGTCGCAACGCACTGAGTGCCACGGAGATGCGAGAGCTGTACCTGGCGCTGCAAGAGGTTGCCGCAGACGATTCTATTCGGGTGCTCATCATACGGGGAGCCGGAGGTAACTTCTGTGCCGGTGCTGACCTGAACGAGGTCATGAACAAGACGGTGATGGAGTATCGCCGGCACTTTGCCCTGCTGCCCGAGGTGTTCCGGGCTATCGCCCGTTTGGGACGACCGGTGATCGCAGCAGTCGAGGGATATGCCCTGGCCGGCGGATGCGGACTGGCGGCGGCGTGTGATCTGACGATTGCCAGCGAAGACGCTACCTTCGGCGTTACCGAGATCAAGATCGGGCTTTTCCCTATGGTTATCAGCGCCCCTATCTTCCGTCTTATCGGACGCAAGCGAGGCTTCGAGCTTTTCTTCACGGGCGAGATGTTCAGCGCCAAAGAGGCTGAGCAGATGGGCCTGATCAACCACGCGGTGCCCAAGGACAAGTTCGAGGATGCAGTCACGGCGATGGCTAATAAGCTGGTGGCGCTCAGTCCCACTGTCATGCGTCTCGGGAAGGATGCACTTTACACACAGTCAGACATGGAGTACTTCAAGGCTATGGATTTCTTGAAAGAAATGGTAGCCGTGACTGCTGTAACGGAAGACTCTAAAGAGGGCATCAATGCCTTCCTTGGCAAGCGCAAGCCCGAATGGAAGGGACTCTAGGCAGCCCAGAGACAATAGCACAAACAGAAGAAAGGTGAACCATGGACTTCGAATTCAGCGAAGAGGATAAGTTATTCCGGTCGGCCATCCGGGATTTCGCCCAGAAGGAGATAGGTCCTCTGGTCGAAGAAGCAGAGGAGCACGAGAAGTTCCCGAGGCAGTTGTTCCCCAAGGCCGGCGCCCTGGGCTACCTCTGCGTCCGCTATCCCGAGGAGTACGGCGGAGCCGGTGTCGGAAAGATCACCGAGTGCATCTATACTGAGGAGCTTCATAAGGTCTGCGTTGGCATTGCCGCCGGGCTCATGGTGCATGGGTCTCTCGGCACGGCGCCTATCTTCCTGAACGGCACCGAGCAGCAAAAGAAGGATTACCTGATACCGGCAATCAAGGGCGAGAGGATAGGCTGCTTTGGCCTCACTGAGCCCAACGCCGGCTCCGACATCTCCGCCATCGAGACTACCGCCCGCAAGGACGGCGATGATTATATCATCAACGGCGTTAAGACCTTCATTACTAACGGTACCTTCGCCGATTACACGATCGTGGCGGCTTATACCAACAAGGAACTGAGGCATAAGGGTATCAGCCTTTTCATAGTAGATAAAGGCACACCCGGATTCACGGTGGCCAAAAAATGGCCCAAGATGGGTACACGCTCGGCCGAGGCCGCTGAGCTATCCTTCGACAACGTGCGGGTTCCTAAGTCCCAGCTGCTGGGCGAGAAGGAAGGCGGTTTCGGGAGCATCGTCGGTACACTCCAGGGCGGACGGATCCTGTTCGGCGGACGCTGCGTAGGTATTACCGAGGCGGTATTCAATATGGCATTGGATTATGCCAAGCAGAGGGTGCAGTTTGGCAAGCCTATCGGCAAGTTCCAGGCTATCGCCTTCAAGCTGGCCCGCATGGCCACCGAGCTGGAAGTGGCCAGATCGATGTGCTACCGGGTGGCCTGGATGTACGACCAGAAGATTCCTTGTATGAAGGAAGCCTCCATGACCAAGCTTTTCGCATCAGAGATGGCCCAGCGGGCTACCTGGGAGGCCATGCAGATAATCGGAGGCACCGGCTACATGAGGGAGCATCCGGTGGAGCGATTCTTCCGGGATGCGCGGCTCATGACCATGACCGAGGGAACCTCCGAGGTCCAGCAGATCGTAATCTCGGGCGAGCTAGGACTCTAGGTACATTCTGGAGCGCCCTTCAAAGGGCGTCCATGCTGAAAACGACGGTTTCTCGCCTCGTTCTCCATCCCCTCTCCTTTCGTGGGGAGGGGATGGAGCAGGTTAAGGAAGGATTCGCGTGACACGGGGACCCCGCGGCAAGCTTCTAACAGCTCATGAGGCGGTGGAGAGGTTTGTCCAGGATGGGACGACGGTCTATTTTGGGGGCTTTGGCTTTATGCAGGCCTTTGCCCTGTCGCATGAGGTCATCCGCCAGGGTAAGAAAGACCTGACCGTTGTGCGCGAGGCTGGAGACATCCTGGTGGACCAACTCATAGGCGCAGGCTGTGTCCGGCGCCTGATCTCTTCACACGTTTGGAATCCGATCGGTCCATCCTCAGCATACTGTTTCCGGAGGGCGATGGAAGAGGGTTCTCCCCGCCTGGAAATGGAGGAGATGGGATACGGTGCGGTTTCCATGGCCCTTATGGCTGGAGCCCTGGACCTGCCATTCATGCCCTGCACCGAGCATGTGGGCACCGGTCAGTTCCAAAATCGCTCATTCCTCGGCGAAAAGAAGTTCCAGGTAATTGATTCGCCGTTTTCCGGTGAGAAGGTGACCCTGGTTGCACCCTTGAAGCCGGATGTAGGTCTCATCCACGTGCAAAGGGCTGACGTCGAGGGGAACAGCCAGGTGATGGGACCCATAGCTAACATCAAGTACGGCGCCAACGCCTGCAAGACGATTGTAGTCAGCGCTGAGGAGATAGTGGATAAGGGGCTGGTGCAGCTCAGCTCGAACCTTACCATCATCCCTGGCATGCGCGTCGCAGCCGTAGTCCACGAGCCTCTGGGCGCCCATCCCAGCGAGTCGTTCGGCTATTACGACCGGGACATTGAGTTCGCATACAACTATAGTGAGCAGGCGCACACACGAGAAGGGTTTGAAGCTTTCTTGAAAGAGTGGGTCTACGGAACGGCCGGCCGCAGCCAGTATATCCAGAAACTGGGTGAGGAGAAGCTCAAAGCGCTGATAGCAGTTTACCGGTATCAGCATGGCAGAGGCTGGCCGGAGTAACGGCGGAAGGATTGGCAGGACAGACAAATGGCGGATAGCGCCAGCAGATTCGAGATGATGGTCATAGCCGGGGCCAGAGAGCTACGGGAGTGCCGGGAAGCGTTCATTGGCTTTCACTGGCCAGTGATAGCCAGCCGGGTGGCCCGCAGGGTCTACCGTCCGGACATGCTGTGCGCTTATGAAGGGGGATTCGTCGAGGACACGCTGATAGATACCATCCCCACTTCCAACAACGACCTGATCCTGGCTCAAAAGGCTACCCTCTGCGGCGATTCGCTGGAAACGATCTTTATGCTCCTTCGATCCGGGTGGATCGAGACGGCGGTACTGGATGGATTCATGGTAGACAGGTTTGGCAATATCAATTCTACCTGCCTGGGCGAGTTCAACGAACCCACGGTCAGGCTGGCAGGTTCCGGCGGGGCGACAGAGTTGGCGGCCTTCGCCCGGAGGCTGATCATCCTGTCCTCGGCCACTACGCCGGACCGCTATCCGGAGCATGTAGACTTCATTACCAGTGCCGGGTACCTGACCGGAGGCAATAGCCGGCGAGAGGCAGGGTTTGCAGAGGGCACCGGCCCCACTATGCTGATCAATCCGTTGGGCCGGTTTCGATTCGATGCCCAGACCAAGGAGATGTACCTGGACGCCGTTCAGCCAGGAGTCTCGGTACAAGAAGTCAAGGACAGCATCGACTGGCCCTTGGCGACTGCCGGCACAGTTTCGGAAATAGAGCCAGCTACCGCACAAGAGCTGCAAGCCGCCAGGGAAGAGCTGGCCAAAGCAAAGGAACGATATTACAAGCTGCCTGCCTAGCGGATACGTTGTCCGGTGTGCACCATCGACGGTGCGACCCGGGAACCTGAAGCCGCTGGTCTCATATATTGAGAATAATTGCAATTTGCAAAGGAGGAACCCATGCGTGTTAAGGACAGAGTAGCAATCGTTACCGGTGGCGCTCAGGGCCTGGGCGAGGGGATTTCCCTGCGTCTGGCCCAGGACGGAGCCAAGGTTGCGGTTGTAGACGTCAACCAGGAGGGAGCCAACAAGACCGTTGCCCGGATCCAGGAGATGGGAACTGAGGCTGCGGCCTTCAACACCAACGTGGCGGACAAGGCCCAGGTTCAGACCCTGTGCGAAGCCGTTGCTGCCAAGTGGGGCCGCATCGACATACTGGTCAATAACGCCGGTATCACCCGGGACGCCATGATGAAGAACATGACCGAGGAGAACTGGGATGCGGTCATAGCAGTCAACCTGAAGGCCCCCTTCCTGCTGATCCAGGCGGCCTCCAAGTACATGGCGGAGCAGAAGTACGGGAAGATCGTCAACATCACCTCCCGCGCCTACCTGGGCAATATCGGCCAGTCCAACTACTCGGCATCCAAGGGCGGACTCGTCAGCCTTACCCGCACCGCCGCCCTGGAGCTCGCTCGCTTCGGGATCAACGTGAACGTTATCGCGCCAGGCCCGATGAACACTCCGATGGTCAAGACCATCCCCCAGGACGTGTTCGACAGGATGCTCAAGACCATCCCGCTGGGACGGATTGGCGAGCCCACAGACATCGCCAACGCTGTCCTGTTCCTGGCTTCGGACGAGGCGGCCTTCATCACAGGGCAGACCCTGTTCGTCTGCGGTGGCCGCAGCATCGGGGCTGCGCTGGCCTAACCCGGAGGAGCCTGTTCCTGACTGGCTACCAACCGAATAGAGCCTAAGCAAGGAGCCGGCTGAGCGATCAGGCGCCGGATTATGGCGCCGCTACCTCAGCCGGCTCTTGATTTTGTCCTAATCTATCGAGCCTCGCGGGAACTGGCGGGTTATCAGGTGATCGGTGGAGATGCCAGCCCCTCCTCCTCACTCGCCCTCTGAAGGCGTGCATCTGCGGAGGAGAAGATTACGGAGAGAGAAGGAGATGCTTGATCATCTTTGAGATTAAGCGCCGAGGCGAGGTGGATCGCGTCCAAAGCCTTTAGGCCATGCTTCTCAGCCAAGTTTCCTGCTCTCCGGATCACGTCGTGGGAGACATCCACTGCCAGGTATCCGGCCCAGTCGTCTTCAAATGCACCTACCCTTTGCCGGTATTCCGTGATGGGTATTCCCCCTTCCCGGTACCTACGGGCGAAAGCCGAGCGCGTTTCAGCGTACGCTATCCACGATGCTGCAACCGCTTCGCTCTGACTGACAACCCTCCGGATCTCGTCAGTGCCATCTTCATCAACATAGAGCTTCACAATCGAACTAGTGTCAAGATAGGCTATCACTCCCTTCCCTCTATCACGATTTGGGATAGGGGCTTGCCCGGCCATCGGACGCGCTTGAGCGCACCTTGCGGCTTGCCTCCGTTCCAGGTGGCTCTTCCTTCCCTAACCAGCTTCCAGGCGAACTCTTCCTCTGGACTGCGGGCGATTGGATGGATCACCGCAATCTCTTTGCCCCGTTCCGTTATTGTGACTGTCTCTCCGCCCTTAGCCAGGTCGAGGTAGTGGCTCAACCTGTTCTTGAGTTCCCGCACGCCGACAGTAGCCATGCGTGACCTCCGCTCTCTGTCTTGTAGCTACATCATAGCATGTTGTGGCTACAATTTCAAGTGCGTAGAACCCGGGCGGGCCAGATTTTCCATACCTGCCAAGGCGTCCGCAAGATGAAGGCGTTGATATCGGGTGACTACCGGACTACCGCCCACTTGCCGTTCAGGGCGGTAAGGGCCGGCATTCCTTCCCGAATTGCCTCACCGGTCTTCGGGTCTATGCTTATCTTGCCGGACAATCCCTGGTAGTCCTTCAGGTTCGTCATGCCGTCCTTGATGGCGTCCCGAGCTTCCTGGAGCGGCGAGTCCGCCTTGATTCCCGCCTTGCGCAAAATATCGGCTATTATCATCACCGTGTCGTAATAGGTGCCCTCAGTGCTGATATGGCTTGGGGCAGGCTTGACGGACGGATCTGCGGCCCCACGCTCGTAGAAGCGCTTGACGAAGCTAGCTATCTTGGCGTCCTTGCTTTCCCAGTCGAACAGACCTGGTATGATCCAGCCCTCGACAGAGCTGCCAGCGTTCTCTACGAAGGGACCTCCGTTGACATGGGCAGAAGTCAGGACAGGGGCCTTGAGGGACTGGCGCTCATACTCCTTGGCGAAGTTGATGCCAGCGGGCATCAGGGCCGCCAGAACCACACCATCCGGGTTAAGGCCCTTTATCTTCGTTACTACCGGGCTGAAGTCGGTAATGGTAGTCTCGAAGGATACCACGTCGATGATCTCCAGGCCCTTGTCCTTGAGGGCCTTGGGAAAGGTATCCTTTACCATGGCCTCGGTTACCGCTTCTTTCGTGTCTCCGGTGAGCACTACCCGCTTCACGTTGGGGAACTTCTTTTTGAAGGTGTCGATGGCGATCGGCTCGGCGATATCATCCCGCAGGTTCATCTGGAAGGAGTAGGGCCGGTTTCGTCCAGCAACGCCGATCTTCATGGCCGATGGAGAAATCACAGGAATCTTCAGATCGTTCGACAGCGGTGCCGCGTTTTCGAACTCACCCGTTGCGTAAGGTCCCACAATGGCGAATACGTTATCCTGGTTAGCCAGCTTGCGGACTACAGTCACAGCTTGCTTGGGATCGAAGGGGCTATCCTCTATCAGCAGCTGAACTGGAGCACCATTGATACCTCCGGCGGCGTTAATGTCCTCCTCCGCCAGCTTCACGGCTATTCTCGTAAGCACGCCGAAGGAGCTCATGCTGCCGCTCAGCGGGTTCACAAAGCCCAGCTTGATCGGTGCTCCGGACGCTGCCTTGGGCGGAGCCGCGGTCGGTGAGGTCGCCGGCTTTGTGGCAGCGACCGTTGCGGCTGGTGCTGCAGTGGCGGGGGCCGCTGCTGGCGCCTTCGTGGGGGTTGGTGTTGGGGTCGCTTGAGGGGCGCAGGCTGTCGTAACCAGCAGTACGACCGCCAGCGCCAGGCCGCACACCGCCAGCGCTCGTTTCGAAACTTGGCTCATCCTGTTTCCTCCCTTTTCCCGAATCAGATAGCGATCTTGATCGGCGACCCTGGTAGGAGTGGCTTCCGTGAAGCCAGAAACAAGCATTCGGCTAACGCTAGAGCTGGCAGCCACATGGCACTGCCAAGTAAGACCCTACATAGTGAGCGGTATTATAGGCAGGGCACTGGAGTTTGTCAAGCGAGCGCCGAATAGATGTTGTTGCTCAGGGACTATGTCCGCCTTAACTGCTCAGGGAAAATGTCCGCATAATGGAGAAATGAGGACAGTTCCCTTGAACCAGAAACAGCAACGAAGGGTTGATATCCTGACCAGACTAGACGCAGGCACCGTGGACGCCGGTACGGCAGCGGAACTGCTGGGAGTCGGTCCTCGCCAGCTCCGCCGGGTCC
>ORJL010632861.1_pt1 | contig 36266 bp, 30 predicted proteins | sample 1779941 | NCBI WGS metagenome assembly ORJL01 (sample SAMEA104232317, study PRJEB22302) | groundwater metagenome | biome: forest; feature: aquifer; material: groundwater | place: USA | collected 2011-08-07 | depth 5.8 m | reverse complement strand
TTCCCGTAAAAGCTCTTCCTGCTCTTTTTGTTGCCTCAAACGTAATTCTTCTTCCTCTTTTTCCTTCTTTAGGAGAAGCTCTTCTTCCTTTTTCTGCTTCTTGAGAAGGAATTCCTGGCGCTCTTTAAGGATATAGTCGTTAAACCTATCAATTTCCGGAAATGTTTTTAAATTTATGACCACAGAACGATTATTTATACCTAACTGCAGTACTCTAGAGCTCTCCTCATATCCGGAATTAAAAACCTGCGGTTTCTCGCCTGAGAAATCTAAAACAATATTCGCCAAAGTATTGCCTATAGTACGTAAAACCAAAATTTTCTGTATATCAATAAGATGATTGAGATCCTGCCAATTAACTTTATGCCCGAACTCCGGGAATTCACCGGATTTTTCTGAGACATCCCAATTATTAAACTCAGAATTAAAATAAAGCACCATATTAGACATATTTGCCTGATCACCCAACATATCTACCTGCCAATTTATAGAATCGCCCTTCAGCGATATCTTCCATAACTGCTCGGATTTACCTTCGGCATTTGAACCCTCCGCGATAATTTCTTCTACCGAAGACATCTTGACTGTCCAATACAAATCCGAAGAAGTGCTCCACATATTATTTTTTGGATAAGAGGTAAAAACCGACCACCCTTTGCCTTTAGTTACAGGAAATCCCGCATAATAAATAATTATCTTCCCGTTATTAAAAATAAACTTCAAATCTCCGGTATTTAAAACCGCGATACCTTTTTTATTGCCCAAAGTTTCCAGGTACAGTTGTATAGTTTGCTGAGGAAGGCCATCCTGGACAACCTTTCCTTTTTCTAATAACATAACCCTTGAACACAATTTTGCAATCATGCTCATATCATGGCTGACTACGATAATAGTTTTTCCGGAATCCTTAAGTTCAAGTATCTTTTTAAAACACTTTTTCTGGGTTTCCTCATCCCCCACAGCTAATATCTCATCTATCAAAAGTATATCCGGCTCAACATATATCGCTAAAGCAAAAGCCAACCGCATATACATGCCTTGGGAATAATACTTAATCGGAGCATCGATAAATTTATCGAGGTTAGCAAACTCAAGGATCTTATCCATGCGCTCACTCAGGGCATCGCCTTCAAGGCCGTATAATTTTGCGTTAAGAATTATATTCTCTCTGCCGGTGAATTCAGGATTAAACCCTGCGCCAAGTTCCATCAGGACAGAGAGCTTACCAGTGACAGAAACCTGGCCTTTATCGGGAGAAAACATGCCCGCTATTAACCGCAATAACGTCGTCTTCCCAGCGCCATTTTGCCCTATTACACCCAGCACCTCGCCTTTATTAACGCCAAAACTGACGTTTTCTAAAGCCCATATCTCTTCCCATCGTATTTTATTCTCAGAGATAAACTTTATACGGTACTTCTCCCAAACATTTTCAAAGTTTATTATTTTCATAATCCTTTAAAGATGGTCTTTTCTTTTCGGACAAAGAAAAGATAGCTAAAAATAAAAACCGTAATAGAAATAAAAAAAGCAGCCGACAACATCGGCAAAGACGGCGATTTTGCATAAAACAAAAGGTCCTGGAAAGAAACAATATATGGAGTCGCCGGATTAATCGAATAAACCCATTTATATTGCGAGTCAACCAGCGCTAACGGTAAAAACACCGGAGTAAGCCAAAACCAAAACATAAGAAATATGGTTAACAAATGAGCCAGATCCCGGAAAAATACATTTGCATATGCAAATAACAAGCTTACTCCGGAAACAAAAAAGAAATACAATAGAAGCAAAAATAAAAGAAAAGGCAGGAAAAATATTACCTTATAGTTTAAAAAAATAAATACCGGCAGCATTAACAAAAGCCCGATAATAAAATTTAGCAAATTGGCACAAACAGAAGAAATCGGGATAAATTCATAAGGAAACAGCCCCTGTTTCATTAAATTTGACCCGCTGATAAATGACGTCACTGTCTCAGAAAGCGAGTTTGCCAGAAAGAACCAGGGTAGAATTCCGGAAAGGACAAAAAAAGCATAATGAGAAAAATCCATTTTAAAAACTTTAGTGAAAACAAAATTTATACTTAGAGCCAGCAAGGCTGGCGTTACAACCACCCACCAAAAACCCAACTTCAAGCCGACATATTTAGCCTTAAATTGTTTTACCGACATATCTTTTAATATATGCCTCGATATATAAATACGTTTTAATCTGTTTTTAATCATATTTAAATACTAGCAGCAACATCCCTGCCGTTCATAATTACATCTTCCATTGACATATAGCGCCACGAACCATATCTACCGCAGGTAACAATATTATTCCGAGACAAATATTTTAATATTTCTTTTCTTGCGTGGGAATAATGCTTATCGTAAAGTGGATAGCCGTATTTCAAATCATTTTTATCCTGCACACACACTTTGTCATATTCATTAAGTATCCCAACCTTCTTTAAATCCCGCATAATCTGGTCAATAATATGGTTTTTATTCAAGCTCTTATCCGCAGGATAAGAAACTTCAACATACAAAGAAGACTTGCCGGCAGGAGTAAGATACGGCGAAAAATTATTAAAAAAACCTACTCTGAAAAAACAAGCATCCTTGTCCGGAAAGTAAATCCAATGCCTACCTAAAGAATCAGACCTATCTATACCCAGATTAAGGTTAAATATAGAATTCCACCTTAACTTTTCAAATACGCGCTTCATTTCCTTAGGCAACCCTGAAATTAAATCAGGTAGTTCCGGTAAGGGGATAGTCGAAACCAAAATATCAAATTTTTCTTTTCTGCCGGAAGTTGTCCGAACCTCTTTTTTCAAAAGATTTATATTATCTATGCCGTCACCGGGAAATACATTGTCTAGATCCCCTGCTAAACCTTTTACCAAAACATCAATCCCCCCTACACGCGGGTACCAAAACCGGGAATTATAACCAAGCTGCCTCCTACTTTCCTCTACTGTACCCTCTAATACCTGGTTTAAAGACGGTAAAGGGATAAAATCATCCAGCCATTCGCAGGTCAATTCTTCGGGAGGAACGGTCCAAAATTTATTGTTATAAGGAACCATGAAATGCTTAGCGATTCCCGGGCCAAAATTAATATTAATCCACTCTAAAAAATTATCCGCCGAAGCACTCTTTTTATTATTTTTTGTCGCATCAATATACCCCAACAGGCATTCCTTGATTACGTCTGCGGGCAAGCCATAAAGATTAGCCTGAAAAGGATACCGAGTATACCTATGGTGAGAATAGACCCAGGCATTTCGTTTATGCTCAACCAGGTTATCTCCTAAAATACCCCTAACTAAATCAAGCGCATAATTATGGCGAAAATGCAAGAGATGCCCGTCATAATCGAATGTAAACCCGGACATATTTTTCGAACGGCAGAGCCCCCCGATGTCACGCTCTTTTTCAAAAAGATACGGCTTAATGCCTCTTTTTTTCAGATGCCAGGCCGTGCTTAACCCGGCAAGCCCGCACCCTGCAATTAAAACTTTCTTCTTATTCATTAATTCTCACTTTTGACATTTTCCAACCTACACAACAGGCTACCGCTAAAACACAAAAAACAACTGCTATACCGAACAAATTTGGCAGAAATCTTACTAAAATACCACAAATAGAAAATAACGCACATAATAACAACATGGAAAATAAAGCTTTCTCTTTAGAATAGCCTATTTTGATAAACCGCATAGCCAAATGGTCTTCGCTTTTCTTAAAAATAGACCTACCATTCTTTATGCGCATTAAAGAAAGAAAAAAGGTATCGAATATCGGAAAACCCAATATCAATATTGGAGACAATAACGCCGCTGGCTTATCTAAAGAAGCATAGTTAATAGATATGGCCGAGGCAGCCAGAAAGAAACCAAAAAAATGGCTCCCGGCGTTTCCCATATAGACTCTTGCCGGAGGATAATTACAAATGAAAAAACCTAAGGTTGCAAAAGCAAGGAATAAAAAAATAAAATCAAAGCCGCCACCCGAAAAAGAAACTATCGAAAAAGCCGCACATATTATCACAGCCAAACCTGCAGCTAAACCATCCAAAACATCCAAATGATTAAAGGCGTTCGTAATACCGATAATCCAAAGAAAGGTAACCAGCAAATTAACCGGCTCTGTAATATAAACGATCTTCGTCTTTACCCCCATCAAAACTAAAATTAACGCAGAAATAATCTGCACTGCAAATTTCGTCAATATGGATAGTTCCCGCCAATCATCAATAACTCCGAAAATAAGCATAATAAAAGAGGGAAAAATTATTTTTGTGTTGATCTTTAATCCCAAAACCAAAGAAAATAAACAGTAAAAAATAAGGAAAGCAACCGCAATACTTATTCCCCCCGTCAAAGAAACCCCGTTCTTAGCGATTAAAATATTTTTCGACAAAAATATTTTACGGAAAAATAAGGTAAGCATTATCCCGCAAATAAAAGTAGATAAAAATATACAAATATACAAAAAGATATTCATACTCATTAATTAATCTTTCGCGTCACCTAAACCGCAAGCAGATTCCTCAATAAAAAATGGCTTGCGAAATAATATAAATATGGTTTTTCTTTTAAGGAGCCCTAAACCCTTATAATTACTCAAAAGAATACGCAAGAAATTGTTATAATTCCCGAGCGCACGCAAAGTTTCTTTTTTCGTTAAAACATGCTTACTATATTTTGCTTCCTCATATAGGATAGTAAAAGCCAACAAATCCCCGCTTTTATTTAACAATTTATCTTCTGCCATCTTGGCGTAAGTAATGGGCGGAGTGCATAAATCATTCTTAAAGCCCGACAGAGAAAATATATCCCGGGCATTCCCATAAAGAGCAATTATAAACTCAGCCGGATTTGAAGACAAAGCAATAAGCTTGCCCTTATTCATCTGTACTAAGAAATAAAAAATAGATAAGATGACAACCAAGATTATAACCACGAATAACAGGAATTTTAGTATCATTAACAAAATCCATATATTTGTGAGGGCCACTTCTACGCGTACCGGTAAGCTTTTTATATTTAAATACTGGGCGTTGATATTCGTTATACCGGAACCAAATGTCGTAACTTTACCCGCATCAACTTTAAGTGATTTCATATTATCTAATATCCAGCTGACAGAGGTAGTTATATCCTTAATAGAAGAATCGCTAAAGTGCCCTTCGGCTTTTAAATTGAGTATTCCCCCGATGGCTATAGTAGAATTATCGGGAGTAACAACGATAGAAATCAATTTTGGGCCCTCAACTGTTACAGAAGCCGGCAGGCTTTTTACGCTCCGGTACTCCATTTCTATTTTTGCCTCTCCCGGATAATTAGGGCTGACCAATCCCTTAATTACCCCGGCAATAACACTGTCAGAACTTTTCCAATCCCCCAAAAGAGTCAAATCTTCTTCGGTGCCATCCGCGTAGAACCCCATGGCAACTATTTGTTTAGACTTCTCACCCACTGAAATCTTAAAATAATCTGGCGATAATTTAATCTGGCGTAAATCCTTGCCGCTAGAGACGGCATCCTTATTTAATTTATTTATATTATTAAGCAAGTCATCAAATAAGTTTTTGGGCTTCTCTTCTTCCTTTTTATTAAAGACATCGGAATCGCCTATTTTATTAACAACAACAGCTTTTACCGGCGAACTTTCGATTTTATCCTTATCAACGCCAATCTCTGTTATTCCTACGGAAGAAGCAAAATAAGAACCATTTTTCTCCATTTTCAATATTGTCCTGTCCTTTGTCGCCCATTCTGAATCCATAGTAATATCCTGCACTTCATTGTTATAATAAGTCCCCAATGCGACAAAAGACACATCTGACCCTTTAGGGATAGTGACAAATTCCGGTAAAACCATAATATGCTTAAGTGTTTTTCTTAGAGTGCCGGTATAATCTTGGATCGTTACGTCTTGCGGATAACTTTTCATATTTTGATACTTACAAAATACTTGAAAATTGCCTACCGAAGAAAAATAAATCTGACTGCCATCAAGCCTTTTTTCTTGAGCGCCCTCGGATTTAATGAACCATTCTGCGAATTTAGTAACCTCACGCACATCATATTTAGCCTGCTTATTATTAAAAAAGGTGGCAAAAGCCGAGAAACCAAGCCGGGTCTTTACCGGTAAAACCGGCTTAAAAGGAACGATGTTGATAGCGACTACCTTCTCCTCCTGCTGCTCCTCTTCTTTTTTATCATTTTTTTTATCCGGAACATCAACATAAGCAGGATTGCTTACGAAAACTCGCACGTTGCTCTTTCTAAACCGAGCCAGAACCTGATACCTCCCGGGTTTTTTAGCAATAAAAAAGCCCGGCTTTATGGAAACAAAATTCACAGGATTATCAACTAAGAATTCCGAAACTTCGGTTACATCCCTTATCTTATAGTCTGCGGAATCGCTGAAAACCTTAAACTCGACCGGAACCCCTAATTCTGCGGAACACAAATTAGGATAAAGATAAACCATGACAGGGTCGGTAAAATATACGAAGAAGTTTTCTTGCCCCGAATATTGCCATAGGTTTTCCGATACTGAACTGGGAGGACCGAATTTCTTTAAAGCTTGTGCCTTGCTTATACCGCGAACAACCTTACCTTGAGTAGTATTAATTTCTTCGTATGCGGCATAAACATTGGCCAAGAAAATACCGGCTAATAATATAAACCCAAAAGCAAAAAATACCTTTTTTATGTGATTTTTTTTAAACACGGCTTTTAATATTCTCCAGGAGGTCTGCGGGGATCAAATCGGTTACAATGATCTCTACCTCTGAGCTTTTAATTCCCTTATATTTAGCAAAAACTTTCACGCTGCCCTTACTAACCGCATGGACTACACCCCTGCCATCAACCACAGCTATTGTTCCGTCGCTTGTATACCACTCCAATTCCGCAGAAACATCCTTTAAAAACATATTCTTAAAAACTGCGCTCGCTCTAAGATAAGCCACAGCCCCTACAGGAATAACTACCCGGGGAGGAAAAATACGTATAACAAAATCAGATTCTTCATCTTTCGAATTATTTTTATCATTTTCTTTTATCCGGCTTTCTTGAGAATTAATATATTTTTCCAATTCCTTGATCTTTTCTTCCAGCTCCTGATTATTCCTTGCTTCCCTGATTTCCTCCAAACGCTCTTCAACCGCGCTAGCCACATCCGGGTTATCCATTTTTAACTGTTCTAAATTATTCATGATCTGCGACATAGCTTTATCGATAACAAACACTTTCTTTATCTCGCATAAATCCTGAAATTCATTTTTTAAATCTCGGACTTCTTCTTTTTTCTCTCCCTCGTTAACCATACGCTGCGATTCTTTATCACAAACATCCTGGAGATTGTTTAATTTTGTAATATTATCGGCTTTCCCCGCCTCCTGCTGCATTTTACGGAAAATATCTTTGTTGCTATCCTTTAAAGAAGAATTTTCGACTAACTCCTGGAATTTATTTTGGGGGTCCTCAGATTCAGGCTTCTCTGTATTGCGCTCTTTCGATATTCCTTCAGCCTCAAGCTTAACTAACAACAAATCCCGCACCTCGCCCACATCTGTTTTTAGCGCGTCTTTTGTCTGTTTAGAAATAAACCCCTGCTGGGATAGCTGCTGGAGCCTTTCTTCTATTTTGTCGGTTTCCTTATCCACTTTTCCCGGATCTTTGTACAACTCCAGGTCCTGTATTTTATCGGTAATTTCTTTTGATACCTCACTATTCAAATTATCTTTTAGCTGAGAATTTAAACTATCCAGATTATCTTTTAAAAGCATCTCGGATTTTTCTTTAACCAACTCTGAGATTTTATCTAAAGCCTCTTTATTATCTCCAAATTTTTCTTTAAAATCCGAAAATGCTTTCGATAGATCACTTGCGTCTTGGGCATTCTTAATATCATCAACTGCTTTGTTAAACTCTTCCGGGCTATATTGAGCCAATGATTCAAGGTCTTTAAGCTCATTTTTAGCTTCTTTAGAATTACTCTCCATAATCATATCTGCCTTTAAATCAGCAAGCTCTTTAAGCCGGTCTAAAATATCCTTTTCGTTGAAAGTTAATGCGTCTTTTTTAAAGCTTTCGATTTTGTTTTTAATATTCTGCGCTTGGGCTGAATCTTCCATTTCCTCGGTATCTTTCAACAAATCCGACATTTCCTTTTTTAATCCCGGGTCTCTTAGCTCATCTATTTGTTTCTGGACCATATCCATTTTCTTACGGTACAACTCCAGCATCTTCCAATCTTTTAATTTATCTATCGAATCTTTTAGCTCTCTTTTATCAGAATTATTCAATGACGAATCTTCAATCATTTTATTTAACTCTGCTCCGGACTTATTTAACTCTTCAGTCGAATTAGCACCGGAGATTTTATTGATACGGCTTAAGAACGAAACCTTCTTTGCCAGATCAAAAGGCTTTTTTTGTAAAGTACTTACAGCCTGGTCTTTTGCCATGCGTAAATTAATATTTGCTTTCTCTCTCGAATACTTCTTAATAAGAGTGATCAACTTATCCGCTTCATTTTTATTAATACCCGAGCCGGGGTTTTTCAACATACTGATCAACCCTGTTTGGGCTTTTTCAACTTCCATTACATCAGGAGAATCTTTTATCAATTTATTCAACAAAGTCACGATCTCATACCTTTGTTCTGCATGATCGAGTTGCGGGATCAAATTAAGCACTTTCGACTGTATCTGATCCTGCATATCGTAATATTCTTTGGGCGAAGATTCAAGTTTGCCCATCTCCTTATCCTCTTCAGACAGCAAACCGCCTTTTTTTATCTTGCCTAACGATAAATTCATAAAAACAAACCAAGCAACAAATGCAGCTAAGACAAAAAGTGCCGTTCCCATAAAAAACGAATATTTGATTTTATTTTCTTTATTAAACTCTCCGGAAGAAAATAAATAAAGCCTTAACTTAATTACAACCAACCATAAAGCAAAATAGGCCAAAGAAACAATTTTATCAAACCCTGTTAAAAATAACGGATGAGTCATAAACAAGGCAATGCTTAAATTTTGCATTAATACCAAAGCGCCTTGCGAAAATAAACAAAAACTAAAAATACACTCAAGAACCAATATCGATTTTATAAAGATTAAGATTACTTCTTTATATTCTAAAGATGAGTGTAATATGGAATATATTATCCAAACCAAAATAAGGATAGCACCCGCATTTAAGAAAATCTTACCAAACAAATCCTGTTTTTTACGCGTAACCCAGCTAATAAAAATACCAAATATTAAAGCCGCAGGAATCACTAAAGAATAATATGATAAAATTTCCCTAAGCAAAAATACCGGTAACAAAACCAAAGCAAATGTAAGAATTATCTCAAAATAAAGTATTTTTTCGCGGTTATGCATTTGTTAAACCTTAATATTATTGAAAATATTCTCTAAATTATCTCCACAAGAAACATAGATAGACCTAAGGTCGCCTTTAGGAAGCGGCTTCTTCTCAATTTCATTAACGGCTTTATGCTTATCAAAATTATACAAAAATGTTGAAGAAAATAGGATCAAAGGGACTAAAGAAACATTACGTTTATCCAATGACAAAATTTCCGGAACATATTCCCAATCAGTATCAAGCATAATCACAATCAAGCTTGAATCTTCTGCTATGTACCGTGAATATTCCTCAAATAACTCTGCCAAACTTACCTTGCTCTCCGCCTGAGCAATAGTTAAGAATTTTAATATATCCTGTAAATGCTCATCTCCTTTATTAAAAGGAATATGCACAAGCTCTCCGGCATGGGCAATAATTTCAACAGAGATATCTTTATCCACTAAATATTTAGCGACAGAGGCGGCGATTTTAACCATATACTCACAAACACTCTCCTTGCCCTCTCCCAAGTTTTTATCTTTTTCCAAATCGAACATAATCGTTGCCCGGTAGAAATTCTGCCTTTGAAATTGCTTGACTATCAACTTGCTTAACCTGGCGCTAGAAAACCAATGGATTTTCTTTATCGGGTCGCCGTCTTTATACTCTCTTACTCCATAAAATTCATCGTCATCTCCGCTTACGCGCGCAGTTTCAATTCCAAACCAAGGCATAACCCCCCGGGTTAAAGGCGGGAACTTATCGATATGAAAAGTTTTTGGGTATACATATGCTTCGGAATAAACCGAATAGGTTTTTCTGAAATAAAATAACCCAAACGGATCAAAAAAATAAACCCGGATGTTTTTTAATATATAACGCCCGCGCAAAGGACAAAAACAATGATATTTTATTGAAGTTGTAGATTTAATACCGACATGATCCACAAAAACACGCACGTCTCTTTTTTTAGGATCAGCGCACGCAAGATGATCTAAAATCATTAAGTTAAAAACCGGCATAAAACTCTTATTCCGGATATCTAATTCAATGCCTAAAATGTCATCTTCTTCAATTTTTCCGAGAATCCTGCGGGTTATCACAAGAGAGGACAGGTAATACTGAAACAAAAGCCAGGTTAACCCTATCGCAAGTATGGCCAATAAAAACCAGAAGAAAAAATAAAAGAATTCTAATCCTGTACGTAAACCAATAATTAAATTAGCAACTAACAGGATAAAAATAAAAAACCACTTGGCGATAAAAGATTTTAACATATATATGTTAAGATATCGGTATTGTCCTGAGTAAATCCGAGACCACTGTATCCGGGCTCTTGCCGGCAATCATTGCCTTAGGATGTAATATAAGCCTATGCTTTAAAATCCAAGGAAGAAGTTTAGCTACATCATCCGGGATAACATAATCCCTGCCTTCTATAAATGCCCACGCGGAACTTGCCTTCATAAGCGCGATAGAAGCCCTGGGGCTGGCGCCTACTCGCACATCTTCCCTCTTTCTCGTAGCTGAAACGAGTTTTACGATATAATCTAAAACATTCTGCGAAACATCTACCGCCTTAACACCGTCCTGAAGCTTAACAATCGCATTTAAGTCCATAACCGAACCCAATGTTTCTATAGGATGATGCGTTTTCTGACCGGATATAACTTTAACCTCTTCTTCAACCGTAGGATAACCCATGCTGATCTTCATTAAAAACCTGTCGATCTGAGCTTCCGGCAATGAATAAGTCCCCTGATATTCTATGGGGTTTTGTGTAGCAATAACCATAAACGGCTGAGGCAATGCAACGGTTCTGCCGTCCACCGTAACCTTAAATTCCTGCATACATTCAAGAAGCGCGGATTGCGTACGCGGTGTAGTTCTATTAATTTCATCGGCTAATAAAATATTGGCAAAGACCGGGCCCTTTTTAAAATCAAAATCACCTGTTTTCGGATTATAGACAAGGCCACCGGTAACGTCTGTCGGAAGCAAATCCGGAGTAAACTGTATCCTTTTAAATTCTCCGCTAATTGATTTTGCCAAAGCGAGGCTAAGCATAGTCTTACCTAACCCAGGGACATCCTCGATTAAAATATGCCCGTTAGTCAATAAGCCCACAGTCAATAATTTTATGGTCTCGTCTTTTCCGATAATAACTTTGTTTACATTCTGCACCAAATTCTTTAATCCCGCATTTTCCATTGCAATTCCCTCCTATGATAGTAAAAAATCCGGCTAATTCACCAAGCTCATTAAACTTTTATACAACCCTTGCGTAACATTTAGCATATTCTCAATACAAAAATCATCACCTAAAGCTGCTCGGCAATTATTACCGATTTCCTTTCGCAAGCCCTGGTCACTCAACAGGAATTTCACTTTGTTTGCCATTGTTTCAATATCAAACCGGGGAACAATAAAGCCCGTTTGGCCATTAACCACTATTTCCGATATCCCTCCGGTATGAGTGGTTATTATCGGCTTTGAAGAAGCCATTGCTTCTAAAGCCGATATCGGAAGCCCTTCCCATAATGACGTAAGAACAAACAAATCAAGCCCGGAAAGTATATTAGGAATATCGCGGCGCCAGCCCAACAAGAACACGTTATCTTCCAAACTAAACTTTTTTATTAACCCTTCAATTTCTTTTCGTAAAACACCGTCACCAACAAGTATAAATTTTACACCCGGCATTTCATCTTTAAGTTTAGCCGCTAACCCTACGAAATCCTGAGGATATTTTTGCGGCTTAAAACATGAAACCATCCCCACAACTAAATCGTCTGTTTTTAAACCAAGCTCTTCTTTTATTCGGCTATTCACAGAGCTAAACTCATTATAATCTATTCCATAATGTATGAGCGCATACAAAGACTCACTGCCTATTTTATTGTATAATCCCAGTTGCTTATCAAAGTTAGAAACAACAATAAGCTTATCGGTGAAAAAAGAAGTTATTTTTTCAAGCATTATATAAAATGAGCGGGTAAACTTTTTCTGCAAATCATTAAAAGGCCAACCATGCACAGTATGGATAATAACCTTTACCCCGGAAATTTTTGCTGCCCATCTCCCGACTATCCCGGCTTTTGAGCTATGAGTGTGCACAATGTCAATATTATAATTACGTATAACTTTACTAATCTGGAAAATAACAAAAATATCTTTAAATAAGTTTATTTCACGTTTAAGACTTTTTGACCTGACCAGAGTAAGGTTTTTTATTAAAGCGGCCTCCGGAATAAGCAATCCTTCATAGGCCGTAAATAAATAAAGGTCAAACTTTTCCTGATCCAAACCTTGGATCAGGCTTAATAAATGTTTCTGGGCTCCCCCCAGCTCAAGCTTTGTAATTACATAAAGAATCTTAACTTTGCGCATTCCTGACAATAACCAAAATCGCAGAATGAGGGGCAACTATATACTTCTTACCTTCATAATCGATTTCAATCCCTGAATTACGTAAAAAAATACAGTAGTCCCCTTCTTTTGCTTGAAGAGGAAAATATTTATTTTCAATCTTAGGAGTTTCCCAAGGTTCAATTTCTAAAGCCGCCGGATCAGGGATAGGGTAGCCTGGCCCGATTTTAATTATCCGGCCCGCTTGAACCTTATCTTTTTCTTTAACCCCCTGAGGAAGATATAATCCTGTATCCGTGCGGTCCTCTCCTTCATCAGGAGATATTAAAACCCGGTCTCCGGCTATAATCAGCTCTTTTGCCATCTTATTCATCAATATAAGCTACCCGAAAGACTTCTTCCGGAGTAGTCAAACCTTTAAGGGCCTTATCAAAACCATCCTGGGCCAAAGTTTTCATCCCTGAATTTTGAGCCGCTTGCTTAATATCCATTGTCGAACTGTGATCATTTATACGGGCCCTAACCTGATCATTTATTTCAAGCAATTCAAATATGCCGATCCTGCCTTTATATCCGGTTTGCCGGCATTGCAGGCAACCTTTGCCCCGGCAAAGCTTAACCTTGGCATCCTTAGCTAGCCCTAACTTTACAATAACATCTTCGGAAGGCTGATATTCCTCCTTGCAGCCCGGGCAAATCGCCCTGACCAACCTTTGTGCCAATACTCCTATTACTGTGGAAGAAATTAAGAACGGCTCAACTTCCATATCAATTAACCGCGTGACCGCGCCTGCCGCATCATTAGTATGAAGCGTAGATAATACCAAGTGCCCGGTAAGGGCAGCACGCATTGCAATTTGCACGGTTTCCGCATCCCTTATTTCACCGATCATAATCACATCCGGGTCTTGCCTTAAGATACTGCGCAAACCACTAGCAAAAGTAAAGCCTATAGAAGTATTAACTTCTCCCTGATTTATACCCTCTAAAAGATATTCACGCGGGTCTTCCAATGTAACAATATTCTTATCCTTAGCATTAATTTTATTTAATGAAGCATATAAAGTAGAAGTCTTTCCACTGCCCGTAGGGCCGGTAACAAGAATTATCCCATAGGGCTTACGGATCATTTCTTCGAATTTTCTTTGATTTTCTTCTGAGAACCCCAGTTTCTCTAACTTAAGAAACGCGACAGAGCGATCCAAAATCCTCATCACTACTTTTTCCCCAAAATTGACCGGAAAAGTAGAAACCCTTACGTCAATCTCCCGCTCACCCATCTTCATAGCAAAATGGCCATCCTGAGGCCTGCGCGATTCTATAATATCCATTTTAGAAATAACTTTAATACGCGAAACAATGGGCATCTCTAAATCCGCAGGAAGAGAAATCATAGTATGCAGTACTCCGTCTATTCTTAACCTTATCATGATTTTCTTCTCAGCAGGTTCAATATGTATATCGCTTGCCCTGTCCTTTAGCGCCTGAAAAATAATCAAGTTAACCATTTTTATAACCGGCGGTTCATCAACTATTTTCTGCAGGCGGGAAGGGTCGATTTTCTTATCATGAATAAAATCAGCGCTCATCCCTTCAAGCTCTTTAACTATTTCTTCTATGTAATTATCAACATTATAATTCTGCTCAATAGCAATGATAATGGATGATTCATCGGCTTTTAGCACTTGGATATCGCAACCGGAAACAGCGCGTAACTCATCTACGGCAATAATATTCGTAGGGTCAGATATGGCAATAGTCAAACTATCCCTTATCCTGAATAAAGGAATTAATTTATGCTGCCGGGCCAGCTGCTCAGGTACACGGCTTAAAACATCGTGTTCAATAATATAATTATTTAAGTCGACTGTTGGGGTGCTGCGATCAAATGAAGGCATTGATCCTCCTATACTCCTAATAACTCTTTAACTTTAGCTAAAAGCTCTTTGGATTCATAGGGCTTAGTCATATAACAATCAGCCCCAACCTTTTCGCCCCATTCCTTATCCTCAGCTTGAGTCCTGGCAGTAAGCATAATAATGGGGATGTGTTTATATTTATCATCGAATTTCAAAAGACGGCAAACCTGATAACCGTCCATCCCGGGAAGAGTAAGGTCTAAAACTATTAAATCAGGGCTCTCTTGTTTTGCCATCTCATAGGCAGTATTTCCGTCAGAGGCAACCATAACTTCATACCCGGTTGCCTGAAGGCGCATCCTTAAATTTGCCGCTATATCTTCTTCATCGTCTACAACCAATATTCTTTTCGCCACGTCAACCTCCCCATGCTAACACCCGGCCTAATCGGAATCGGCCGGTGTGCATTTTCTATGCGAATTCTTTTATACTATATGCGGGTAAAGTAAAAATAAATTTACTGCCTTTGCCTATTTCACTTTCCGCCCAGATCTTTCCGCCATGCTTTTCCACAATACCTTTTGATATAGGCAAACCCAAGCCTGTGCCTTTAGGCCTGTCTTTAGCATCGGCGCGAGTAACCTGATAAAACTTATCAAATACGCGGTTAAGGTCCTGTTGCGGGATTCCTATACCGCTGTCGGAAACATCTATCTGAATAAAATTATCTTTTAAAATTACTTCCAAATCAATATTTCCGCCTTTAGGCGTAAATTTAACCGCGTTACCTAACAAATTAGTAATAACCTGTATGATCTTATCCGAATCAATCTCAATCTCTGGAATATTATCAGCAAATTTTACATCCAACTTTATGTTCTTTTGCGCAGTCATAGTCTTAAAAAGCGCAACAACATCCAAAGCAATAACTTTAATATCAACCATCTGTTTATTAAGCTGAATCTTACCTGCTTCAATACGCGATATATCCAAAAGGTCAGAAATAAGACGGCCTAGGCGGTCGATATTACGCTTGCTGATTAAGAGGCTATCCTTACCTATCTGGTTTAACTCACCGGCAATCCCTTCTAATAAATTATCAGTCGCTCCTTTTATGGCTGCCAAGGGCGTGCGTAACTCATGCGATACCATTGAAACAAAGTCATCCTTCATTCTGTCGACTTCCCTCTCTTTGGTTACATCGCGCAATACTAAAACTAAACCCAATTGTTTTCCCTGGTCATCCTTTAAACAGCTGGAGCCAACATGCACAATATGAGGATAAGGCTTCTCTAAATTTAACTCTTTAACCCAAATAGCTTTTTGATCATGGCATATTCCTTCCAGAGAATTAATAAACCCTATTTCTCTGAAAAAATTGATTAGCGAATTGGCGTCTGCATAATCTTTAACATAATCCAACATGTAACGCGCAGCACTATTAAAAATTATAAGCTTGCCCTTCTCGTCAAACATTATTACGCCTTCGGCCATGCCTTCAACCATTGCTGACATTTTGTTCTGCTCAGCACTCAATACAGCCTGCAAGCGCTCGATACTTGCCGAAGCCTGAGAAGCAATAGTATAAAATAATTTTATTTCATCATCGCTATAAGATACATCCTTAGTGCTTGCGACATTTAATACCCCTACTGCTTTATCCCGCGAAAAAAATGGCACGTCGAAATAAGATTTTATACCGGCACTATCAAGAGCCCCATTTTCTTTAATATTAGCTTCACCCTTGATATCAATCAGCACATCTTCCATTAAAACATTTCCTCCTCTTAATCCGTTCATTTCATCAAAAACCCTATTTTTTACTTCTTCAACCACGGCTCTTGAAACCGGCCGGACAATATGCATAACCATCTTACCTTTCTTTTCGTCTTCAGAAACAATAAAAGATGTGCATAAGTCATAGTCAATAATTTTGTTTATGGAATCCATAATCAGGCGCAGGAATTCATCGTAATTTAAAGTATAACTTATGCTATTGCTAATATCGTATAGGAGAGATAATTCAAAATTCTTCTGTTTTAACTCTTGAGAGAGGCGTTTAACCTCTTCGTTTAGCTTATCGATCTCACCGGTCATTTAATCTTAGACTTGGCTTTTTCTATTTGTTCGATTATATTTTGAATCTCAAAAGGCTTATATAAACAACCTACCATATCTTCTATGCCTGCCATTTCCTTCGCTTTTTGAGGATAGCCGGTCATTAAAGCGATATCCGCATCGGGAAGTACTGTTTTTATTTCTTTGGACAATTCAGTGCCGTTAATATCCTTAAGCAATAAATCCAAGAAAATCAAATTAAACTTTTCTTTTTTGACCAAATCCATTGCTTCTTGCTTGTTATGAGCCACTTTAAACTTTATATTCTTGCTGCGCATAAAATTCGAAAAAAATGTAAGGATAACATCTTCATCATCAACAATTAAAACATTAAGGCCCGTACTAGATGCGCCCTGGCTAAACTTACTGATCATGTCTTTTATTTCTCCGATATCAAAAGGCTTACGGATTACACCTAAAGCCCCTTCCTTAATAGCCTGATCTAACAAATCTTCTACGGCATAACCGGTCATCATTACTGCCAAGGCATTCGGGTTTATTTTACGTATCCCGCGAAAAGTATCAAGACCATCCATGCCGGGCATACGCATATCAATAAAAAAGAAATCGAAATTGGTATTTTTTACCATCTCAACGCCTTGTATTCCGTCTTGCGCTCCGGAAACTTCTAAACCCTGTAAAGCTAAAAGCCGGGCAAGAAAATCCCTGATAATCTTCTCGTCATCAACGATTAAAACCTTAATCTTATTATTCTCAGGCACTTGACACCCCCTCTATGTAGAAGAAATAACTATTTTTGCCAACTTCGACATATCGACATTACTAAACTTAACTCCGATTGCTGAACCGGATGAACGATCTTCATATTTTTTCACCCATACCACTTCCCCGGTTGCCTCACAAACTTCGCTACTAGTGGTGGCCTTTATCACTAAATCCAAAACTTCACCCATAGAAATATTCTCCTGTACTATAAGGCTTATTCCTCCGGGTGCAATATCTCGGCTTAAACAAGGAGTAAAATTACCCTTATCGCCAACCCTACGATAACTTACATCCAAAGTAACCGAAAGGCGAACATAAGTCCTACGGTCACGCATAGCTTTTTCTTCATCAAGCTTCTTCTTTTCCAATGTTTCCTGAACAAGGTCTTTTATCTCCTGGATATCATCAAACGGCTTCTTTAAACAAACCGTATCCGGCTTTCTTGTTTTTAACAGCAGGGCTTCTTCAACCGCATACCCGGTCATAAATATACACGGTAGATTTGGCTTGATAGACCTTAACTCCTGATATGTCCGCAAGCCGTCGATGCCGGGCATGCGAATATCCATAATTGCTAAATCTATCTCGTTAGTTTTAGCAATCTCCAAAGCTTGTAAGCCGTTTTCCGCAAGTAAAATATTTACGCTATCTCGAACAAAAAGCCTGCTTAATAGATCACGCACAACCTTCTCATCATCGACAACTAGAATATTAATCATTTGAGCTCCTCAAGTTTTTATTTAGCTAACGCCCGGCCATATCGGATTGGCCGGCGTAAACTACTGTTTAAATCGTTTTGCCTGTGAGCATCACAAGCGCCTGAAGATATTTATCCGTAGTTTTTGAAATAATCTCCTTAGGTAAATCCGGGGCAGGATGAGTTTTATCCCAATTTAAAGTCTCAAGATAATCCCTGACAAACTGTTTATCGAAACTCGGTTGGGATTTGCCGCGTTCGTACTGATCTTTTGGCCAAAACCTGGATGAATCCGGAGTAAGAACTTCATCAATAATGATAATTTCATTATCGTAAAGGCCGAACTCAAACTTTGTATCGGCAATAATAATCCCGCGATTAATTGCATACGCAGCTGCCTTTTTATAAACCGCGATACTTAAATCTTTTAGTCGTTGCGCATTTTCATTGCCGATAAGATCCTGAACATACGCCTGCTCAACATTCATGTCGTGGCCGACATCGGCTTTTGTGGAAGGCGTAAATATTATTTCAGGAAGCTTATCAGATTCAACTAGCCCTGGAGGTAATTTAACCGCGCATACCGATTGTTTTTGTTTATACTCTTTAAACCCGGAACCGGCCAGATATCCTCTGACTACGCATTCAACCGCGAAAGGCTTGGTTTTCTTAACTAACATCGAACGTCCGGAAAGTATATCTTTATATTTCTTTAACTCTGGAGGGTATGAATCCGCATCCGCAGAAATAAGGTGGTTAGGAACCAAATCTTTTATAAAATCAAACCAAAAACATGAGATCTTATTCAAGACCTTGCCTTTATTGGGTATGCCGCAAGGCAATACTACATCAAAGCAAGAAATACGATCAGTTGAAACAATAAGTAAATTATCCGCGACTTCATAGACATCGCGTACTTTACCGCGGCGAAATAATTTTAAATCCTTAAAATCCGTATAAATAACCACATCTTTATTCATTATCTCTTAATCGCTGCGCTAAATTCTGATATTCCTGCCACAACTCATCGGGAAAACGCTTTTTAAATTGCAAGAAGAATTTCTTTACTTCAGCCAATTCTTCAAACCAGGCTTTCTTATCAATGCCTAAAAGCTTATCCATAGTACCTGCGGATAAATTAAGCCCGGTCATATCAATATCATTTACATGTGGTACATACCCTATAGCTGTCTTCTTAGCGCTTACTTTATTATTACAGCGGTCAAGTATCCACTCCAATATTCTAAGATTCTCCCCGAATCCAGGCCATAAAAATTTACCTTTTTCGTCCATCCTAAACCAGTTGACGCAGAATATCTTAGGAGGCTTTTGCATACGCTTGCCCATACTCAACCAATGTTTAAAATAATCGCCCATATTATAACCGCAGAAAGGAAGCATAGCCATCGGGTCCCGGCGGACCTGGCCAATTTTACCTACTTGTGCTGCGGTTAATTCCGAAGCCACAGTTCCGCCTACAAAAACACCGTGCTGCCAATTAAATGATTCGTAAACTAACGGGGTAAGATGTGCCCGTCTGCCGCCAAAAATAATCGCTGATATAGGTACGCCATGATGCTGTTCCAATCTAAAAGAAGCACTTGGGCAATTACTTATAGGAGCGGTAAACCGGCTATTAGCATGAGCAGCTAAAACAGATTTACCGTTAGCATCCAGCATGCCTGGCTTCCACGGCCGCCCCTGCCAATCAATGCCTTCATGGGGCATTTCCCCGTCCGCTCCCTCCCACCAAACAGTGCCGTCCGGTTTAAGCAACACATTAGTATATATGGTATCCTTCTTAATAGTCTCCATCATCATCGGGTTACTCTTCGAATTAGTTCCGGGGGCAACACCAAAAAATCCTGTTTCCGGATTAATCGCCCACAATGAACCGTCAGAATCAACGCGCATCCAGGCAATATCATCTCCTACCGTCCAAATCCGGTAGCCTTTTACTTTTAAACCCTCCGGAGGAATAAGCATAGCTAAATTAGTTTTTCCGCACGCACTAGGGAATGCCGCAGCAATATATTCAATATGGCCATTAGGATCCTCAATGCCCATAATCAACATATGCTCTGCCATCCAATGTTCTTTTCTTCCGGTAAAACTTGCTATCCTTAGAGAAAGACATTTTTTGCCAAGCAATACATTGCCACCGTATCCGGAACCCACACTCCAAATCGTATTATCCTCGGGGAAATGCATAATTAACCTTCGGCTTATATCCAAATCTGCTTTAGAATGCATACACTTAGTAAAACCATCTATCTTTTCAAGATGCCTTAGGACCGAATTTCCTACACGGGTCATAATTGACATATTCAAGACTACGTAACGTGAATCCGTAAGTTCAACTCCAATTTTACTGAATTCCGAACCCACCGGCCCCATGGAAAAAGGGATAACATACATTGTTCTGCCTTTCATAGAACCTTTAAATATATCACCGGCTTTTTTATAGGCGGCGCGAGGGCTCATCCAATTGTTATTTGGCCCGGCGTCAATCTTCTTCTTGGTGCAGATAAAGGTGAGGTGCTCGGTACGCGCGACATCATCGACTGCCGTACGATGCAAAAAACAACCGGGGAGCTTATCCTGATTAAGAGGGATTAGTTCTCCTGTTGCCACTGCTTCCTGTTCCAAAACCCTTTTTTGTTCTTCAGAACCATCTACCCAAACAATATGATCTGGCTGGCACATACGCGCCATTTTATTTACCCAATCTCGTAGTTTTTTATTACTTGTAGGAAACTTATTCTTCACAATATACCCCCCAATTAATAGTTATATAATATTTATATATATTATCATACCGATAAGCCATAATCAATAATTTTATCGGTTAATTTTAAGACGTAACTCGTTTATTTAACAGGCATTACGAAAAATTTGGAGTATCAGGAAATATTCCAGATATTATGCTTGTATTCATCAAGCATGCGGTAGGTATTAAAATGCCCGGAGCAAGCCACGCAATCTATCATTGTGTCAATCCAGGCAGAATTAAAATCAATTTTACCGTTGCTATTTGTCTTATAGTATAACTTCAGCAACTCTTCCAAAGAAGCATAGAGGGCCTGAGAATCCTCGTCTATGCGCAAATTATGTTCATCGCCTATATTTTCTCCTTCATTCCTATAGCCGAATATTCTTCCTATCCTTTTATTCTCCGCTTCAACCACCCATCCATCCAAAGTACTTAATTGCAAGACTCCGTTTAATATAGCTTTCATACCGCTAGTGCCTGAAGCTTCAAAGGGCGGCAAAGGATTATTCAACCAGACATCCACGCCGGAAACTAGTTTTTTTGCCAAATAAATATCATAGTTTTCCAACATGATAACCTTAAGATGCTCATATGCGGCGGTAAGCCCGTCGACCTTTTCAAGCATATTGCTTATATACGTAAACCCAAGATTATCCTTTGGATGCGCCTTACCGGCAAAGATAATTTGTATCGGCCCATTATTCTTGGCGATTTCAATAAGTTTTGTTATATCCTGCAATATTAAACTGGGGCGTTTATATGCCGCAACGCGGCGGGCCCAACAAACCGTAAAAACATTCTTGTCTACTTTCCATTTTTCAAGAAGGCTGCATAAGTCTGCTTTATTCTCCTGGTGTGCCTGCCATAGTTCAGAACGTAAACCTAAGTTTGATTTTAAGCCTACCGCCTTTTCAAGCAGCATAGGGTTTGCCTTAATATCTCCAAGATGCTTAAGTAAAACTAATTTAACCCTATCCGACATCCAGGTATGCGAATGTACGCCGTTAGTAACATACTTAATCATATCTTTATACTGGGGAAACTGTATATGCATTACTCTCTGGTGCCCTTTAGAAACAGCATTTACATGCGAGGCAACATTCATAGCCAACAATGTAAGATTTATGTTTCCCCTGTCATTGCCGAATTCCTCGGCAACTTCAAAATCCTCTTTTTTAAGCACCCTGCCTAAGTCATCGTAAGAAAAACGGTCATGCCCGGCTTCAACAGGAGTGTGACACGTATAAACAAAACTCTTGCGTAAATCTGCCACCCCTTTTTTATCTAAACCCCTGGCCTTCTCGACAAAGGAAAATACGGCATGGCCTTCGTTCATATGATAAATGTCAATCGGATAGCCTAATTCTTTCAGGGCTACAACCCCTCCCATTCCCAAAATAACCCGCTGCATAATTTTAATCCAAACATCGTCGCTACGATAAAGCTGGTCGGTAAGGTGCCTGACGCGTTCGTTATTCTCCTGAACATTAGAATCAAGGAGTATTAAGGGAATTGCGTAGTCATGATTGTAACTATAAACGTAATACTTCCACAGCCTAAGATAAACATCTTCATGTTTTAAAGATATTTTTATTTTATTTTTTAACGGTATGAGCCCCGGATAAGTAGCCAGATCCCATCGTATCTCTTCAGGCATCTGACCATATTTGAACCAAAATTTCTGGCGAAAATACCCGGTATTCCAAAGCATGCCTACGGCAACCGCAGGAAGTTTATAGTCTGCCATAGTCTTTACGGTATCACCGGCAAGTACGCCTAAGCCTCCGCTATAAATCGGCAGATCCATTATATTATCAGTCTTTAAAGAAAAGAAATAATCGGCGAGGCGGAAATTTGAAAAAACCTCCTGCTCCTGAATCTTATTTTTCGGATCCAGGCTTCTTGTACATACGAATTTATTGTAAAAACTGGTAGCAAGCCCGTATTCCATCGAAAAATAAGCAATTGATTGCTCTTTTCCGGCAAGCAGGCGTTTTTCTGATTTAACTACGCTATCTAAAGGCAGGCCAAAATATTTTCCGTATTTTATATCCTGGTTATAGACATTAATATAATTGTCTACCTGGACTAAAGAAAGAAAGTCATCAGTTAATTTTTGCAGGTCCAAAATATTCTCCCGGATTTGAATTCTCTGTTAAGAAATGGTATTATACTTTAAAAACGCGTAATTGGCAATAAAGGTAATAAAAAAGCAATTAAAGCCTGTTTATATATTCCTTAATAACACCCATGATATTTACGATATCGTCTGATAAAAACAAATTATGTTCAGCATCGCACTTAACAAGGCGAACCTTTGTTTTTTTTAACATATATTTTGCTATCCTCTCTTGCCTTGTAGGGCTGAAAATGTTGTCATGCCGAGGCAATAACTGAAGAATCGGATACGCCGGCGCTTTGCCATTAAGAATGATTTTCTTGATATTTGTTTTCAGAAAAAAAGAAGAGCAGCTTGTATTAGCCCAAATACTTAGATTATGCATATTTGAGTCCCTTGCATGCAATGATTTACTGTAATAGGGGTAAATCGGCAATGGTAAATCTATAAACTTTCCTATTCCGAGAATCGTCCTCCAGTTTATATACTTATAATGCGGCCATACTCTTAAAAGCTCTAAAACCACATTGGTTACCGTAGCTGACACTATTCCCCCGGCAATATTTAAATCTCTAATAAAATGTTTATACTTATCATCAAAAATTAGTTTCAGATGCTCTATGGTTGAAGCACTATGGCTAAAAATAACCACCTTGCCATTGAATCCCCTGACAACGTCAAATCCTTCGATAAATTGCTGCTCAGCTTCATATTGAGTAAACCGTCTAAAATAACGGCTAAATTTTACGCTACATCCTAACTCATATATAACCGAAACATTAGCATTCAGTTCTTTGGCCAAATTGAATGGAAAATGGCCAAAATAGTCCGTTAATGGCGATATATTAATACCAACAAACAAAAGAATTTCCAGCTTACTTTTTGGATTTGTTATGTATCTTTCAACAATACATCCGTTTTTAGTTACGAGAGTCTGAAAGATTATTCCGTATCGCTCTTTCGATTTTAGCAATTTAAGTGCTGGACTGCCGCTCTCATTTCCTATCTTATTCATATCGGACTAACGTGCGTCTTTTAATTTTCATTTTAATCGGGATCATACTAACGATTTCCCACAACCAATAATAATTAACAATACGGAATGTTAACTCTAACTTTCTTACACTGGCGCAAATCACATAAAGAATCTTTAACCTATTCATAAATAATTTGTTTTTTTCAATAAATTTAATCAAGAAATTAGGAAATAATTTATACTGCGCTAACGAAAAAAGAAGATAATAATACTCATGCCGTCTTAAGAAACCCCTATATTCTTTTGTCGAATCAAACGTGCTTGTCCAATTCGCCGCTGATGTTCCGCCGATATTGCCTTCAATATTCTTCTCTGATATCATTCCATGCTCAAGAAAATATTTTGTTATCTTATAATTAGGAAAAAAAGACAAATTAAACGCTTGGAAAATAAACCCTTTCGGAAAATTCAGAAATAAGCCTAAACTCTCCCTTAAATCCTTCTTCCCCTCCATGGGGTTATTTTTCACATAATCATAATATATCCTGAAATATTTTCTCGGTGACTTTATTTTTCGTAATTCATTTAGCCGTTTTGTGGCTTCCATGATTTGCTCATTTGTCTCCCTGCGATCATAAAGAGTTTTTCTCAGCCTTTCGCAACCGCTTTGAATACCCATAACTGTAATTGACCACCCTGCTTCACGCAGTGCCCGCATTATTTCTCTATCGGTAAATAAGGGGTGGCTATACGCGAAGAACGGCAACGCTATTTCTTTTTTATAAAGCTCAGCAAACTCAAAGGACCATTTTTTATCAACGCCGAGGATATTGTCCCAGAAAAATACCATTTTTAAGCTTTTATTCTTTTTCTTGGCGCATATTAATTCGTTCACTACGTTTTGCGGGCTTCGGCGCCTATATTGATCATATCCAAGAGAATTTATGCAAAATGAACATCTGAATGGACATCCAAATGATGTCATAGTCTGGTGGAACGTTTTCAATGGTTCATCAGTAAACCCAAATCCAAAATAATCTATATTGTTATTTTTTTGGACTTTCCCTGCATCTATATAGATTTTATTCTCTGGCGAGAAGCTTGGCGCCGGTAGAATATCAATATCTTTCACAAGAGGCCTTGAATCATTTCGCTTAATATCACCGTTTTTCCTTACCCAGACATTCCTGATGTCATCGTATTTCTTGCCGTCTGTAACGGCATTATATACCTCCACCAAAGGATCAAAGCCCTCACCAACACATACCAGATCAGTTTCTTTAATACAGCTTTCAGGGTCAATTGTAGGATGAGATCCGCCCCAAATAACAGGGGCACTTAATGATTTTCTAATTTGTTCAGTTAAGTTTTTTGCCAACTGAAAATGTGAAGACTGTAAGCTTATGCCTATTAAAGCCGGATTAAGCTCTTTTAATTTTATGATAAATGCTGATATATCCTGAGCAGTTACCTCATCATGATAATCATGCAATTCAATATAATCATTTTTGAGCGTTTGGGTAGGTTTTTGCTTCATGCGCTTAAAACCGAGAAAATAAACAGGTATGTCTTTACTTCTAAGGTAAGAGTACAGCATCCTTACGGCAATACTATCGTAATGATATAATGAAACCAAAACTACGGGTTTTTTATCTGCTACCGGAATTTGAGCCATTTTTAATGTTTTTTGTAAAAAGTATAAATCTATTAAATAAGTATATCATAAAAACAAATGAGTATAATAAGAATAAAACTACGTTTTTTGCGCCTTAAGGGTGCGGATTTCCTGGATAATTGCTTCCTGGCGCTTTTCTATTTCTTCCAGGCGCGCATTGTATTCCTTTAGGACTTCTTCATCGCGATATATCCAGCTTTCCGATAGGGCCCTTCGTTTAGCATACATCTCAAGATTTAATTTTTCTCTTTCCTTGGCGAGCTTGTTTATTTTAGCAAAAATATACTTATTATTTTGCGCGTTTTTTTCATCTTCATCTTTTCTAAAACCGATTGTTTCTTCCGAAGAATCCTCTCTTTTCTTCTGCTCTTCCGGGATAGGCTTTCTTTGCGGTTTAAGCACCGCGCCATCTAATGAATCTTTCTTCTGCAGATAATAATCAAAATCTCCCGAGAATCTTCTCACCTGGCCCTCTTTAACTTCAAAAACCGTATTTGCCACCGAACGGACAAAATGTATATCATGGCTGATAAAAACCATTGTCCCCTGGTATTCATTAAGCGATTTTATCAAAGCATCAACCGCATCTACATCTAAATGCGTAGTAGGCTCATCCAGCAAAAGAAAATTCGGCGGATTAATTAAAAGTTTAGCCAGTATCAACCTGCTTTTTTCCCCTCCGGAAAGGACTTTAACTTTTTTATCCGAATCATCCCCGGTGAATAAAAATGCCCCCAATATCGTACGGATAGTTTCCTCAGACATATATCCCGGAGCAGCAGAATATGCTTCTTTTAAAACAGTATTTTCCGAATTTAAAACATCGGTGCGGGTCTGAGAAAAATAGCCTATACTTACATTATGCCCGATAGTCCTTATCCCACTATTAAAATCTATTACTCCGGCGAGGATCTTTAACAATGTGGACTTACCTGCGCCGTTTTCCCCGGCAAAAACCGCTTTTTCTCCGCGCACAATCTCAAAATCAAAATCCTTATAGACCTGGATATCTCCGTAAGACTTGGAAACCTTATCTAATTTTACCACCTGGTAACCGCTTGCCTTGGTTTCAGGAAACCTGAAGTTTTTAATACTTTCCCTCGGATCGGGAGGAATAACTATTTCTTCCATTTTCTCCAAAACCGTACGCTTTGCCCGCACAGCTGCCGCCTTATTCGGCTGAGCATGAAAACGGGACACAAATTCTTCCAATTGCTTACGTTTTTTCTCTTGCTCCTTAGACTGTTTTTCTAGAAACTTCTTTCTCTCTTCTTTTATAGACTCATAATGCTCATAATTACCTTTTACTTTGAAAATAGAACCATGCTCTAAAATCAAAGTATAGTTTGTAACTTCGTTTAAAAACGCTTTATCGTGGGAAATCATAATAAAACTCCCCCGGAAACTTGCCAAAAAATCCTTAAGCCATAAAGCCGCATTTAAATCCAGGTAGTTAGTCGGTTCATCCAGCAATAATAGATCATAATGGTTAGTAAGCAATTTTGCCAAAAGCACCCGCATCTGCCAACCGCCGCTCATTTCCTTTATCGGGCGGTTAAAATCCCTTTCCTTAAAACCCAAACCCATAAGTATTTTTTCAGCCTTATGTTCAAGTTCAAAATACTCCAAAACCTCAAGCTCATGCAAAACTTCCCCGTAATGCCGGGAATCAGCTTTGCCTTCCGATTCCAATTTTTCTTTTTCAGTCCTGAGCCTGATTATATCTTTATCGCCTTCTGTTATTTCCGAAATAACCGTACGCACGGAATTAAAGCTCGCTTCCTGAGGAAGATAACCTATGCGCAAACCACTATTAATTTGAACGCTCCCGGAAGAAGGCTCGCACTCCTGTAAAATAAGAGAAAAAAGCGTACTCTTACCGGTACCGTTAGGGCCGATAAGCCCGATTTTTTCTTGCCGGTTAATGCTTAAGGTTATATTCTCAAATAATACCTTTTTACCGTAATTCTTGGATATATTATTTATGTTTATCATATAGAAAAAAGATAGGATTTTTAAGCAGAATCTTTCTCTCTTAAAATCTTTTCCAGGTCTTCATCTTTGACAATGCTTAATTCTTTTAAAACCTCACCCAAACGCAAGCCTCTTCTCCAATGCAGGCTTAACGCCTCTTCTAATTGTTCAGCAGATATAATGTTTTTACCTAATAAAAACTGGCCCATAGGCTGATATTTCGTATTTTTATCGGCAGCACCGTAAACAACCGCGCCTTCACTTTTATTATTCCTGCGGTCCGTAAGATATTTGCTGCCCAGAAGGACTTTTAAATAACTCTTTATTTCTGCCAAGCGTTCATTTATCTCGACTATATTCTTAAACTCACAGGATTCATTCTTATTGACGATGGCTATAGAAATACTCATCAGAGGAATTTTCTTCATCACCTGGCTTCGGTCCTTAGCCAGGATAAATCCGTTCTGCCTGTCTTCTTCGCCATAATGAAAACGTACCGTATTGTCAAACATACGTATAAAATTCGCACAAACACCGCGGCATTTATCCGGAGTCGTAATAAATATAAAATCGTCTCCTCCGATATGGCCGATAAAATCATTCGGATTACCGAATTTCTTTATCGCTGTATAAAGAATATAAGCTGTCTGCATAATCACACGGTCACCTTTAACATACCCATAACGGTCATTAAAATATTTAAAATTATCGATGTCTAAATAACCAAAAGAAAAATCTAACGTATTATGGATTCTTTCTTTTACCACGTCTTCAATAATACGGCTTCCGGGCAAACCTGTCAAAGGGCTTGAGTAAAGGCTGTATTGCGACCTGCGTAATGCCATTTCAATGCGTACGCGTAAATCCAAAGGATCCGGGGGTTTAATCAAATAATCATCAACGCCGTGCTTAAGGCTCAACAATTGGGAACGCAGCTGCCTCTTATTAATCAAAGTGATCACCGGAATAAAAGCAGTAAGAAAATCATTTTTTAACGCATGGCAGATCTCAAGGCTGGATTTAGTTGCGGCATGGACATCAATCACTACCACATCAGGAGAAATTTTTCTGATAGGCGATATATCGGCAAGCGGGCCATTCTTTAGATAAACTTCATAACCCCAGCCGTCAAAACAGAAATTAAGCACTTCCAGAAGATTTTTATCCGAAGATATAAGTAGTATTTTTTTTACGCTATCCATTTTATTCTAACTTGGAATTCTTACTGTATTGACAATAAAGGCACTCTTGCTTATACTCTGGAACGCTAGCCAGGAGTGTTTCTTTGGCCTTCGGCAGAACCCCTTCTACCCAAGAGCTATTACCCTGGCAAGGCTCAATAAACAAATCAAACGATAGGCCCCCGCCGGCAAAACCCTTTTCCTTATTTACTTTAGCAAAAAGAAAATATCCAAGGGAACAAACTTTATATCCGTTTTGCTTAAACAGCCATTGATAAACTTCCATCTGCCGCCTATAACTGTCATATATCTTATACTCATTAGCCCCGGTTGCTTTATAATCAACGATAATCAATTCACCGCCAGGATTGACCCATACATCATCTATCGCGCCAAAAACCAGAAAATCCGTCGGCTGATGCAAGAATTGTATCCCAGTAAAATTATTTCTCCACGTATCCATTTTATCAGATTTGTAGGGAATAGCATCTATGCCGAATTTTTCCATTATGTAGTGTTTTGCGCCTTTAAAGCGGCAAACATCAAACTCCTTTTTTAAAAGATTGTCGATTGCCGAATTAATAGTATATGGCGCAGGCGGTGGACGCTTAACAGACTTTTTTACCTCAAGCCAAAAACAACGCGGGCAATCAAGAAAAAGTTCTATTTTTGTCCTGGATAATTTAATCATATTTACATTTTACTAATTCATATTCTAAATGCCCTAACCCTATTTCCGAAGCATACTTCAATTGAACTAAGCCGTCTCTTTTAGGATGGGCCTCTTTAAAGACATCTTTACCACATGCCTCATTTACTAAATCCATGCAAGCTTTATCTATGCTTACCGGATCATGCGAAGCAAAAATACCCACATCCGGCGAAATTTTAGGATCATCTTGAGCCAGACAATCACATTCCTTGGTAATCTTCAAGGCAAAATTAATAAAAATTTTTTTATTATCTTTACCGAGAAGAGCGGCCTTAGTATATTCTACCATTTTTTCCTGGAGAGTTTTTCCCCCGCCTTCCCAGTCTAAATCAATTGCCCAATATTTACATGCAGCGATACAACTTGCGCATCCGATACACTTTGAACCGTCTATATGCGCTTTATCGGACTTAACGGAAATTACGTTTACCGGGCACACTTTTATACAAGCGCCACAGTTGACGCAGTTTTTTGCCACCACAAACGGAGCGACACTTGCATGCTGGGCTAACTTGCCTTCCCGGGTTGCGCAACCCATACCGATATTCTTTAAAGCCCCGCCGAATCCGGTCATCATATGCCCCTTAAAATGGGCAACCCCCAATAAAACATCCGCATCTTTGAAAACTTTGGCAATCTTTGCAATATCAATAAGCTTACCGTTTATTTTAACATCCGAGATATTTTTCTCCTGAGCATCATCCGGAATCACTATGGGAGCCATTATGCTCTCTAAAGAAAAACCATGCTCTTTAGCTATTGATAGATGATCAACGGAATTAGACCGACGCCCGCGATAAAGAGTGTTAGTATCGCAAACAAAAGGCGAGGCGTGTTTTGCATTTAACTCTTCGCAAATAATACGCACATATTCCGGCTTAACAAAACCAACATTGCCCTCTTCGCCAAAATGTAACTTTACCGCAACCCTCTCATCCTTATTTATACAAGCAAGGATATTACTTTGACAAAACAAAAGTTTTAGCTTTTCCTTTATTAATTCCGGCTTATCAGAATCGCCGACTGCGATAAAATAAACTTTACTTTTCATATTTCCAAGGCCAATTTACGCAAGAATCTATTTCCGGAAAAAGCACAAAATCTGCCTTACCTTTAAAAACTAAAGTCTTAACACTATGGCCATTAAACAATTCCCTGGCAGCATCCATGGTCTTACCGCTCACCGAAACATCGTCGACAATTAAGATATTCTTACGATCTCCGGAAAGTTTTGTCTTTTTAAAGATAGCAGGATCTTTATGCCGGATAGAATTATCCTCATTTCTATAATTTATCCGGATAATTTCTAAATCACATTTTAATTTATTTGCCAGGAGGCTTGCCGGAACCACTCCGCCTTCGGCAATCCCGACAACCAAATTAAAAACAGGAAGTTTTAATTTCGCCAAAGCCCTTGAAATCCGGCAAAAATCGATATCGATCATTTATCAAAAGAAAGCTTATTCGAAAACCACAGTCTTATTCTTATACCGGACTACCCGATAATCAATATAATTTAATATCGCCTCAGCCAATGCCTTCTTTTCCAAATTCATCCCTTTAAGCATTAAGCTTGCTAAATCATCTTTATGGCTTACCTCTTGTGTTGCCTGGGCAATAATCGGGCCGGTATCCAACCGCTCATTAACAAAATGGGCAGTAGCCCCAATTACCTTAACCCCCTTGTCCAAAGCTTGCCGGTAAGGATTGGCCCCTTTAAACGAAGGCAAGAAACCATGATGGATATTAATAATATCCTGGGAATATTCTTTCAGGAAATCCTCGGACAACACGAGCATATACCTGGCTAAAACCAGAAAATCAGTTTCTTTTTTTACCAACCCCATAATCTCTTTCTCGTGGCGGTCATTTCTTTGTGAGGGAATAAAATAAAACGGCACTTCAAATTGCTCGACGATCTTGCGGTGTTTTTCATAATTACTGATTACAAAAGATAAATCCACCTTAAGCTGCCCGGAACGCCAAAGGTATAGAAGATCGAACAAACAATGGTCCGGTTGAGAAACCAACACCCCCATACGCAGATTATCTTCTTTACGGTATATTTTCCACTGCGCCCCGAATTTCCTTCCCACAGGAAAGAAATCATCAGAAAGAACACTCTTATCCAGACGCGAACCTTCAATAATAAACTCAACACGCATGAAAAAGTCTCCGTTTTTAGGGTCGGTAGTATGCTGATCGGCAGTAATAATATTTCCGCCGTGCTTAAAGATAAAATCAGAAACCTTGGCAACGATCCCTCTTTGGTCTGCCGACTGGAATAACAATATGAATGTATTCGCGTTACCGGCCATAAATTATTCTCCTATTATTTTAATCAACGCCCTCTTATTGCGCCTGCCGTCAAATTCTCCATAGAATATTTGCTCCCAAGGCCCAAAATCAAGTTTACCTTCGGTAATTGCAACTACCACTTCCCGGCCCATAATAGTGCGTTTTAAATGCGCATCGCCGTTATCTTCGCCGGATAAATTATGCTTATACCTGTCTTTACCGCAAGGCGCCAACTTCTCAAGCCATAAAGTAAAATCCTGATGCAACCCATCTTCATCATCGTTAATAAAGACGCTTGAAGTTATATGCATGGCATTAACCAAACAAATGCCTTCTTTTACCTGGCTTTTCTTAACAGCATCGATAACCCGGGAAGTTATGTTAATAAATTCCTGGCGGCCATTAGTATTAAATTCCAGATATTCACGGAATGATTTCATGCGTCAATATTCTAAAATTTGTTAAACAGGCTGAACCTCCCTGAGCCCAAAATAACCAGTGCCGCAGAAACACAAGTTATGAGAAGGTTATATTCAAATCCGCCATTGGCCAAAAACAATCCTTTGGACAAGTGGACCTTTGCGGTCGCAACAATTATTAAAATTAGAATCAAGCCAGAAGATATCCGTGGGAATATGCCTAAAATAACAAATAATCCTCCCAAGAATTCAACATAAGCGGCTAAGTATGCCCAGAAAATTGACGGCCAAAAACCTAAGTTAGCCAACATCCCGGAAAACCCATTGATACCGGGACCGGAAAATAAACCAAAGGCTTTTTGTGCACCATGAGCAAAAAATATTATGCCCAACCCCAACCGTAGAATCAGAAGCGCCATATTCATATCTAACCCCCTGTGGTTAATTTTATTAACACGCCCCTTCTATCCCTAAAACCTCCCAGGCGGTACAAACACATTATATAATGAAAAAGAGTTGGTATAAACCCTTTTAAATTTATACCTAGCACTACACCGCATGAACGATTATTCGCCATAGGTATGATATAACCCAAATCAACCGGGCAAAACTTAATTAACTTTTTACCCTGGATACTTTTCAACACATTAACAGCAGCGCGCTCACCTTGCATAATCGCAAACTGAACCGCCATCCTTAAAATACCACTATTATGTAAAACACAAGCAGTATCCCCGGCTACAAAGCATGAATCATCTACTTTTAAATATTCATCGGTAAAAATCCGGCCCTGCGGGTTCTTTTTTACATCAAGATTTTGTATAAACCCTGCGGTCTTTACTCCGGCAGCCCAAATCAACATCGCATTATCAAAAAACACCCCGCCACCAAGCATGATTTTGCTGCCTTCAACTTTTTCTATGGCACTATTAACCATAACCTCTATATCTAATTTTCTTAAATTAACAGAAACATAATCCTTCATCCACTGCGGCAAGAGGCCCAATATTGAAGAAGCACGCTCAATAATAATTATACGATTTTTAATCCCTTTCTTATGTAAATAGGCCCTTAAGTTCGTAGCGACCTCTATACCCGTATAGCCACCTCCGCCTATAAGATAAGACTGATAATTATTTTTCGCTACAGCATCATAAATCTTTTGAGCATCGGATGCACTATCTAATTTATAAGCGTTACTTTGGATTTGCGTATTCCCGTAAAAATTAGTCTCTGAGCCGCTGGCGATAATCACATAATCATATTTCAGCTCTCGGCTAACTGTCCTGGCTGTTTTATTTATTAGATCCAAACCTATAACTTCATCAGCAATAAACTCAAAGCCATTCTTACGGCTTAAATCTCTGATATTGCCGGATAAATACTTTGCCGGAATCCTCCTGCCGATGACATCAGGAAGCATAGGCAAAAAATCTGATTGCCCTGACTTATCCACAACTACAACCTTAAGCTTATCGCGGTATTTAGATAAAACACCTGCCGCAGATAAGCCGGCGAATCCGCCCCCTATAATTAAAACGGTTTTGGCCATATAATACTTAGGATCAATACTAAACTTATGAATGTTTGTAAACTAATTGTTAAACCGGAAGATTGAACCAACCTAGCCTTATCATATGGAGAGTTGCGCAGAATTACCGCGGATTTTATTGCCAATCCGATGAAAATAAAAGCAATTAAAGAAACTGCGCCAAGATATCCCAGGAAATAGCCCGCCAGAATACTGCCAAAACCACAAGCTATTAATAGCATATATAATATATAAGACCTCTCTCTCCCAAATATCTTTACCCAGTTATTTTTCCCGGACTTTTGGTCATCCAGGAAATCAGGAATTTCGTTGGCAAAAAGAATAGCAGCAGTAAAAAACCCGAAAGGCAAGGATAGAATAAAACTTTTTAAATCCGGGAATACCCGGGTTTGGATAAAATAACCGCCCATAACCAAAGCCGGCCCGAAAAGGATAAAAATAACCAATTCTCCAAATCCCCGATAAGAAAAACTAAGAGGCCCGATAGAATAAAACCATGCCAATAAAATTACTGATAAATAAAATATAACGGCGAGAATAGTGCCCAGGACTCCGAAGAGAAAAATTACAGAAACTAAAGCAAGAATTGCAAAAAATAAAGCCAGACGAAAATAAAACTTTTCGGAAAAGACCTGCTCTTGAATAAGCTTAGAACCTCCGAAAAATCCGTAGAACTTACTATCCTGCCAATCCGCACCGCTTTTTGAATCAGCCCAGTCATTAATCAAGTTTGCGCTTAAGTGCGTGCATATTACAGCAAACAATCCATAGATTAATCCGGCCGGATTAAAGCCTTTCTTTTCGATAAAAGAACCAAAAATAAAAGGCAGGATACTAGCACTCAAAAAAGGCAATCTTAAGGCACGAATAAGGTTTTTCAACATATATTTATTTGCTTTGCTTTCTCCTTTATGTTAACATAAAAATATGATTTTAAAAATCAAAAATAGAATAGAAGAAGAACTAAAAAACTACACAACAACATTCGATAAAATATACGGCTTAAACCGTATATCCGGCCTTCTCTATACCAATATTACGGAATTCATTTCGCGTAGCGGAAAACGTGTAAGGCCCATACTGTTTTGTTTAGGATATCTGGGGTTTAAAAACAGGCCTCCTGCCGGTTTCTACCGTAGCGCACTATCCATGGAGCTTATCCATGACTTCCTGCTCGTGCATGATGATATAATTGACAGATCTCTCCTGCGGCGCGGGAAACCATCAATGCATGCAAAACTGAATAAATACCTTAAAGGCTTAAAAAACGTAAAATTTACCGGGGAAGATTTAGGAATAGTCATCGGCGACGTCATGTATGCCATGGCATTAGATGCTTTTATGTCAATAAAAGAAAACCCTTTACAAAAAGAAAAGGCCTTAAAAAAACTTATTGCTGCCGGGCTATATACCGGAGCCGGAGAATTCATCGAGCTTATTTATGGGGCAAGCGATATTGAAAAAATTACCCCTAAAGACATCTATAATATATATGACCTAAAAACTGCTAATTACACCTTTTCATTCCCCCTAACTACGGGAGCAACTCTTGCCGGAGCAGACGAAAAAGAAATAAAACTTCTTTTTGATTACGGCAATTATTTAGGGAGGGCTTTTCAAATAAAAGATGATATTATCGGGATATTCTCATCTGAATCGGAAATCGGAAAATCAAACCTGACGGACTTACAAGAAGCCAAAAAAACCATCCTCATATGGCATGCTTTTCATCACACAAACCGAAACGGTAAAATTACGATCAAAAGTATCTTAGATAAGAAAGATTTAACTACTTATGATCTTCATAAAATGCGTAAGATTATAACAGAAGCCGGAACATTACTATATGCCGACAAAGAAATCCAAACATTGGTAAAAAAAGCAAAACATACCTTAAACCGCTCGAAAATGTCGGGAAAATACAAAAACATTCTTAACAATTATATCTCGGAAATATTGAAATTATAATATGAAAATAAACTTAGCAAAATCCGCGGGCTTTTGTTTCGGCGTAAAACGGGCTATCGATATCGCTTTAAAAGCCGCGAAAGAAGAAAGAAATGTTTATATGCTAGGAGATATAGTCCACAATGAGAACGTGGTCGAACAAATCCATCAAGCCGGAATTAAAAAAAGCTGCAGGCTTAGCGGCGGAAAAAATAAAACATTTCTTATCCGCGCCCACGGTATCGACAAAGAAACACTGGATAAAACCTCAAGGCTCGGGTATAAGGTCATTGATGCCACCTGCCCCATGGTCAAAGAAATACATAATATTGCCCGTAAGATGGAAAAAGACGGCTACTTTGTTATAGTCATAGGAGATAAAAAACATGATGAAGTACACGGTATAGTCGGCCAACTAAAAAACAATGCCATAGTTATCGATAATCCTGATAAAATTCCGGTTGAAAAAATAAAAAAAATAAAAAAAGCTTCTATCGTAGT
>ORJL010868196.1_pt1 | contig 36295 bp, 12 predicted proteins | sample 1779941 | NCBI WGS metagenome assembly ORJL01 (sample SAMEA104232317, study PRJEB22302) | groundwater metagenome | biome: forest; feature: aquifer; material: groundwater | place: USA | collected 2011-08-07 | depth 5.8 m | reverse complement strand
ATCTGGGGCATTCGCTCGCGCGTGCGGCCCGCTGAGGACAGCGAGCCCTACCTTCTTCTCCTCCTCCAGGGCAGGACCCACTATTGTATCCCATCTCACCGCAGTGGCGGTTGGTAATCCGCAATCCGCAATCCGCAATCCACAATCTGGGTAGCAACTGGCTGGAAGCATGGGGCTATTTCTCAGGCTTTGGGGCCGGAGACCGTAGATTGTTGCGGAGGATCAGCAGCGAGGGCCCCTCCTTGTTCCATCGTTCCTGGATCTCGCTCGTCGTACGAAAGGGGGTCTTGTATGCGGCTCCCAGCACGATGTCGATATCGCCATCGCCGTCCAAATCGCCCGCGTCCATGGTAATCCAGCGGCCGCGCTCGCACTCCGGAAAGGTCCAGGCGGAGAATTTCAGGTTCCCCCGGTTTTCCAGGTACACAAAACTCTCTTCGGGGGAGTGCTGGTAATCCGGGAAAAAGGAAATGGCGGCGATATCAAGATCACCGTCCCCGTCAAAATCCGCGGCGATAGCCTTGTAGGCGCCATTCAAAGGATAGAAGAAGGCCTCGCGGAAGTTCCACTTGCCGTCGTTCAAATAAATGCGGACCCCGTGATACCGCTTCGGGGGACAATCGAAATCGCCCAGATCCCCATTTGCCGTCAGCAGATCAGGGTAGCCATCGCCATTAAAATCGACAACCTGCAGGCTGACGAATCCCCAAGCCGGCGGCTGGGTAATCAGCGGAATCTCGGTGAAGTCACCCTTCCCATCGTTGCGGAACAAGAAGACACCCTCTCGCGCTTGCGCCATCAGGGCGATGATATCCAACCGGCCATCGTGGTTGTAGTCGAGCAATTGGCAGCGTGTGGCACCCGGACGGTCCAGCAGCACGTGTTCTTCGTAGTTGGTGTTTCCGTGATTCTCGTACCAAGCCAGTTTTCCGGAGACACCCGTGCGGTTGCCGTAGCTGCACACGACCAGATCCGGCAGACCATCGCCTGTAAGATCACCGACGGCGCATTCGATCGGCCGAACGAGATCTGTAAGGACATTGCTGCCGACCTGGAACTGAAGCCCCGACCGCGAAAAGCGGGTGAGACGGCCCAAGGGGCGGTCATCGGGCACCACCATGCCGATCTGGGTTCCCAGCCAGTCGCCGTTGGGCAGGCGTAACAAGTGCGTGAGGGTGCTGTCCAGTTTGGTGCCGGCGAGTCCTTTGCCGTTCTGATCCAGCACATCCAAACTCCGGGTTAAGGCGTTACCCACGTAGATCTGGCGAGTGGTCGGGTCAATCTGCACCATGGTGGCGTAGCCCAACCCGCGCCGGTACTTGGGGTCCTCCACGGTGAATCCCTTCAGTTCGCGCCGGATCGGGGCCCGTGGTCCCTGAGGGATCGCCGTTGTAGGCGCGGCCAGAAAGTAATAATCCCAAATCAGGCGCCATTGCTCCAAAGCGGCTTTCTCGGCCTCCGAGCCATTGGGGTTAATATCGCCGATCCCCACGTTCTTGTGCATCAGCGGATACACCTGTCTGCGCCAGGTCGCCACGTCATGCAAGTCCGGTTCCGGATAAACGTGGCACGAAATGCAGAGCACATGCGATTGCTCCTGCCCTTTTCGGAACTCGGGAGTGGCTTTGGGATCAACCTGGGCCTGGGCGAGAAAGAGTGATATCGCGATCCAGTACCGCGCCACCGATCCCAGGAGCAGGTTTCCCAACCAGCACGGCGCGCGAAAGGGGTGAGGCGCGCGAATGTTTGGATGTCGCAGCGAGGTCGCACGCTCTGCCGACCCAGTCGGCGACACAGCAGGCTTGGAAGCCTCGATAGAATCAGTTTTCATGGAGTCTTGGTTTCGACTTCACCGCCGATCCGGACCCTGACTTCGCGGCACCCCGCAGGCAACGGGCCTTCCACCAGACGCGCGCCAGGCCACCGCACCTGGATCGATGTGGGAGGTTCCGGCGCACCCATCACCTGCTCAGGACTGTCTTGCGACCAATAACCACCGCCACCGTGAAGTTCTCTCAAGGGCCCCCATCGCTCGCCGAATCGGAGCCGGACCGCCGCACCCAGTCCGCTGGGGTTGCCGGGCGGCCCCACCAGTCGTACCCGCAAGCCCGGCTTGGCGTCAAGATTGCGGAATAATTTCGTTGGGGCGTTGTTCTGGGCGACCACCAAGTCCACACGCCCGTCCTGGTCGAAATCCGCCAACGCAGCACCGCGCTGCTCACCGTAAATAAGTATGCCGGAGTTCTGGCCGCGGACCGGGATGAACCCTCCTCGGCCATCCCCGCGCAACCACAACCCGCGCCCGGCATCGGAGCGCGAGGTATCCAGATCCACGTCAAAAAAGTTCTGGCTCAAGAACAGATCCTCGTTCCCGTCGCCATCGGCATCGCCCACGCAGACTGCGAAGGCGGGTGCGAACTGGGCTTCAGGCGGTAGCGCATGGACTTCAAAGTGGTCTCCCCGATTCAGGAATAGGGTGGTCTCCAGCCAATTCGCTTCATGGGTGCGTGCCAGGCTTCCCCAGTCGCCCAGCACTTCCTCGATGCGAGCTTTGGCCCACGCCTCATGCGTGCGAAACCGTTCCGCCAAACGAGGAAGACCGCGCGTGACCGTGTCCAGCGCCCGCTCTGGAGCGTACCCATTCAGCTCGGGGACGAAGCGAGCTTCGAGCAGCTCGATTAAGCCATCCTGCTCGAAGTCGCCATAATAAAGACGCAACGGTGCCGGACGCCATCGTTCATAGCGCGTGTTTCCACCCCAGTTGGAGGCTACGAAGTCGAGCCGACCGTCATTGTCAAAATCGCCGGCCGCAACCCCATTCCACCAACCACTCAACTGGCTCAGCTTCGCGGGGGGCGACTTCTGCCCGGGACAAACCACTGGAGGGTCCCAGGCGCTCAACCGCCCCCGGTCGTTACGGAGGATCCGGATGGGCCCCCATTCGCAGGCCAAGACCAATTCCGGCCATCCATCTCCATCCAAATCGGTCCAGATCGCACCGCTCACAAGTCCTTCCGGGAGAGCTTTGGTGTTCTCACCATCCAACTCAAATCTGCCGGCTTTCCGCCGGTACAGCGCGGATGCGGCTGGCACCGGGTACCGCCCGGCAACCACACGCCCGCCGACAAACAGGCCCAGTTCGCCATTCCCCTGGTAGTCCGCGACCGCGACCGGCCCAAAGCTGGAGGCGCCAAGGGACAAAGCTGTCTCAGCACCATCCCGGCTCAACGCCCGTACACCGACGCCATTCGTGACCCCGTCTTCGTAGTTGGCCGAGGCGACAAGCAATGTCCCGGGAACGAGGCCCGCCAGACCTGTTGTATCACGCTCCACTGGGTCCGCCCACACGGGAGAGTTCCAACGCTCGAATCGCGCTCCGCCCAGATTCCGAAATACCGCGAGCCGCCCCCCACGTCCGGAACCCACGATGAGATCCTCGCGGCCATCCCCGTCCATGTCCCACCATGCCACGCCCGGCCCTAACTGGCTGAGTTTGCGCGGAAGCAGCGGTTGGCGTTCGAAATCATCAAAGGAGGGATCCAGGTGGGTATGTCCGATCGCCTCGCTTATATCGCGAAAACGGATGCCACCGAGCGAAGCGGCCCCCGGAGCAACACCGGGACCGCCTGGTGCATTCGAAGGGGTAGCGGCGACGTTCGCCGAGGCCGGAGCGGAGACTCCGCCCGAGCTGGACGGTTCGTCGATCTCCACAATCGAGTTTGGCGGGAGATTGGAGACCACAGTCTCCGCGCCGCCGCGCCAGCGAACCCGGACGAGGAGGGAATCGCCTGTCCCGGCGGCGAACGTGCGTTGCACCTGGTCACTCGAACAGTACCTTCCCCCGCAGACGATTTCCTGGCTCTGAACCACAGGCCCGCCCGCGACCGTGATCCGCGCGCCGATGCCGCCCGTGTTGGGAGGCTGCCCGCGCAGGCGCACGGCGATCCGGGGAGCTGCGGCGTCGTTGCGGTAGATACCCGCCACGCTGTTCAAGTTATTCACAACGACGTCGAGGTCTCCGTCATTGTCGAGGTCGGCCAGGCACGCCCCCTGCGAGATGGTGGGCTGATCGAATCCCCAGTCATGGCTGCATTCGGAAAACCGGAGGTTGCCGAGGTTGCGAAAGGCGAGGTTCGGCGTGTTCAACGGAGGGTAAAGCGCGCGAAGCTGGAGTTCCTCACCGGCCGAGAGACGGCGACCAGCCCTCGCGGCCGTGATCCGGTTCATTGCATCCATATTCATGTTGTCGCGCACAAACCCATTCGGCGCCAGCAGGTCCTCATATCCATCCAGATCCACATCGAGCAAGATCGGGTTCCAGGACCACTCGGTGCCCTCGATCCCGGCATACTGGGCGATCTCGGCATAGGTGCCGTCGCCGCGGTTCCAGAGCAGGGTGTTACGAGGATACTGGGGTCGAGCGCCGACTTCCAGCCCCGAGGCCAGTTCCGCTCGCTGAATGTTCCGCTGCGCCAGGCGCCCGAAGTGCCCATGGCTGAGCATGTCCACGACCACAAGGTCATCAAACCCGTCCCGGTCGAGATCTCCCGCATCCACGGCCATTGAGGCAAGGCTCGTCGGGCGGAGGGCAAGAGGGGGCGCAAGCCGGAATCGGCCATGTCCGATGTTCAACCAGAGACGATCGGGCGTGCCGAAGTCGTTGCAGATGTAAAGGTCTGGCAGGCCATCTCCATTGAGATCGCGGAAGAGCACCGACAGACCCCAATCGAAGAATGGGCCTGTCAAGGACCGGCCTTCCTCGTCCAGGAACGCGCCGCTGTCAAAGGGCACCGGAGTAAACCGCCCCTGGCCATCATTGACGAAATAGGCATCGGGTTCCCCTAACTCCTCACGGCCATACTTCCCTCGGCCACCAGGCCCGAGTTCAAATGTATGGTGAAAGCGGTTCGTCCACTCCGGATCCGTTGGGGGGCGTCCATCAATCAGTACCACGGTGGGTTTTCCATCCAGCATCTTGATACTAAACCTCGTGCCCGGGGCGTCGGTCAGTGTCGCAACCCGGTAATTTGCCACATACAAGTCCAGGTCGCCGTCTCCATCGGCATCAGCAAACGCCAACGAGGTGCCGCCGCGTCCCGGGTTGAGCGGAGTCGGCGCCCGGGTAAAGTGGCCATGACCGTCATTAAAAAAGAGCCAGGTTCCGCCTCCAAGCGTGTTGACCGCAAGATCGAGGTCCCCATCCCCGTCCAAGTCCACTAAGGCTGCCCCGGTGCAATCCAGGCCGGCGCAACCGACTCCCGCCTGTTCCGTGATGTTGGTGAACTTCCAACCTCCGAGATTCCGATAGAGCCGGCATCCTGCATCCTTCAAGCCGCAAAAGAAAAGGTCACACCAACCGTCCCCGTCTATATCGCCTGCCGTAACGCCCGAGCCGTTAGGGAGGATCTGGTTGGTGAGGTGGCGCTGCTCGGGAAGCAGGTTGGTGAACCAGATGCCGGTCTGTTGCGGAGCCAGCAGGGTGAGGCCGGTCTGACCTTTCCCGATGGGCTGCACAGCGGCCGCGCGATACATTGAACCCGGCCGCCACGCCAGGTTGGCCGACGTGATTTCACCCGCGTACCCCGCCAGCGAGATCATCACCGCCAGGAAGGTCCGCAGGAAAGAAGCGTGGACACAGCTCGAAACCGATGCGAGGGCTCGGGACACGAGGTCCATTATCGAGGTGACTCCCGCCTCATCAAGTCCAAAAAAAGAGACCGGGCCGAAGCCCGGTCTCGTGATCAAACGTGGTCAGAATGCCAGTTATTGGCCTTTGACGCGGAAGTACATCGCCTGCCCGGAGGCAGCGCCGGTGTACGGCTTGGCCGAGCCGATGTCGGTCCAAGTACCACCAAGGGGGGTGGCGGACTGCAACGTCCCGTTGCCATCCCAGTTGATGGTCAGAACCGCGCCAGCCAGTGAGATGGTCATCTTACCCGGAGGTGTGGTGGCGCCGCCGCCAGTCTGGACGATCTGGATGGCGTTGATGGGCGCACGCGGATTCGAGCCGAAGCCGTGGCCATTCTCAGTCGAAGCCAGGACCTTGATGCTGGGAGCAGTCAGGTTCTTGAACAGGACGTAGTCACCCACAGCCCAAGTCCCGGCGGTTGGGACCGCCTGGACGTGGTTGGTCGGGTTGACTGGGCACTGCGCATCGACCCAAGGGGTCAGCACGGTGTCGTTGGCATCGGCGACCGCGTAGCCACCACCTTTGTTGGCGACGCCGCCCAGGAGGTAAACATACACGTCGTAACCCTTGCCGGTGAGTTCAGTCGGTAGGCCACTGATCTCGACGGTCGTGGTGCTTGCCGCGCCGGTATCCAGATAGCCCGTCATGAGCAACTTGTCATTGTCGGTGAGCTTGTTGTTCTCCTCACCGCGTCCGGTGGAGGCCCATGTGTTTGGACAGCTCCATGTCACGCTCACCGCAGTTGGCTGCGCCAAGCCTTTCTTGTCCGCCATGATCACCGTGCTCGATCCAGTGGCATTCGTCAGGTTGTTCCAGTTCCCCTGGATCACACCCGGGACACCCGCAGTGCCGACGGAGGGCAGAATGCCGCCGAAACCACCGTTGGGTTCGTCAGCACCGAAGTTGAGGCCCACGCCGTAGGCTACTTCGGACGGCTTCGCCACGTAGTTCCCGTATTGGCGGTACTTGCCAACGGTGGCATGGCCGACACCTTCGCCTGAGCCGTTGTTACCGAACTCAGGGCAGTAGTAGATGCCGACCATGAGCTTGTCCGGCATCGGCTCAGCATCCGTGAAGGTATGAGCTCCGTAGGAAGTCCAAACCTTGCCATCAGAGCTATAGAACCCGTTGAAGGTCTGGCCGATGCGCTGCATGCGCAGCCAGGCATTTGGATAGGCGGGATTGCCCGCACCGGCGCCACTGTAGTTACCGCCAGCGGCATCACGCCAATCGGCTTCGTTCTGGTTATTGCCGGCGGAGCCGTTCCATTGGACGGGTGGGTTGGCGCGCAGCATATAACGCTTCTCCATCATTGTGCCGCCAGTCGCCTGAGCGCGGGTGACGCCTTCGTCGGTGCTCGGGGTTGCGCACATGCCCTGGCGAGCCCACTGGCTGGTGGGATCCTGGTACTCGCAACGAACAACCTTATCGAAGTCCCCGGTCACTTCCTCATACACGAAGGTTGCTTCGTCGTAGTTGTTCCAGTTCGCGGTGCCCGCGCTGATCAGGTCGAAGTCGGCATCGCTGTAGGCGACCACGTCATCCGGCCAGAGTGTCGGGTCGGCTGTGATGTTCTGGCCGCCGAATTCACCGTCCGTCGCGTAGTCGTTTCCGCCCATGCCCGCCCACTTCATCTTCTTGCCGACGATGAAGGTCTTGCTCTCGCCGGTGGCGCTCATGGCGTTGCCCTTGATGTCTTTCACGTTCTTGGCGGTCAGCGTGACCGTGTCACCCCCGGTCAACCCGGTGGTGGTCAGGACCACAGCCGCTCCCTTGAACGCCGCAGTGCTGCCGAGTTGGAAGAAGTCCACGCCACCCGCGTGATCAAACCTCTGGTAGCGGATGCCCGTGATAGTGCCCTTCGACAACGAGTAGTTGGCCGGGGCGCTCGCTGTCGCGGCATCCACGTTCTCGTCGAACGAAACGCCGACTTCGATGGCGGTGCCCTTCATGATCGATCCCGCAGCCTCGAGCTTCGGCGGGAAGGTGTCGGGGACCACGGTGAGTTTGGCGACCGCGCTGGCCTTCGAGAGAGTGGGCACGGAGCAAATCACCTTATACTGGGTGCCGGTGTCGGCTAAGGCCAGCAGAGGCGTCGAATAGGAGGCTGCGGTGGCGCCCGCAATGTCAGTGAACGTGCTGCTCCCCGGGGCGGCCTTCTGCCACTGGTAGGTGACGGTGCTGCCGTAGGAAGAGCTACCGGTCGCCGCCACGGTAAACGTGGCAGACCGCAGTTCTTGCTGCGTCGCGTCAACCGGGTCCTGGCTGATGGTGATCGTAGCACCGTTCGGATCGAGGTACGTGGCGATCACGTTGCCTTTCAGGAACATGCCAGCCGCACTCTGCGCGGGATCCGGATCACCCGCTTTGATGTAGGTCACATCCACACCGTCACCGCCGCCGCCTTCGTGGTGCAGCACCTCGAGGTAGTACTTCTGACCCCCTTTGAGGGTGATGACATTGCCGGTGTCCCACTCTGTGTTGCCAAACTGATCAGAACGTTTGGATTCAAGCGTGCTGCCGCCAGCGGTCACCCACTGATACTGATTGTTCCAGCCGGTTTCCTGGGCGATGAGCTTCTTGTTGGCCGGCTTGTCGTCGGTGCTCAGGTACACGTTGCACTGGTCGTCGCCTGCCACGAAGAACACGTAGTCCCCGTTGGCCGGCGGGATAAAGTAGCCATAGACCCTGGCATTATAGTTGTCCCCGATACCCCACGGATGACCGAACTGGTTCACCGCGCTATCCACATCCGGGGGCCGTTGGGAACCGTCAAGAATCGCGGTCGCAAAGGTGTCGATGCCAGCCGTATCGCCCCACCAAACTTCATACGTGGCCCAACCCAGGGCCAAGAGGGCGCCCTTGAAGGTGATGGTGGAATTGGGCGCGATGACGTTGCCCGCAGCATCCTTGACGTTGTTCACGGTCAGCGTCAACTCGGTACCTGACGGTTGCGCGCTGGTGGTCAGGAAGACTTTGTTGTCGCCGGTCGTGCCGGCAGTCGCGCCCAGCTTAGCCGCCGTGACGCTCACTCCGCCGGAGAGCTTGTAGTTGGCCGCCGTTTCGGCACTCGCCTGGTCCAGCGGTTCTGAGAAAACAACAATAGCGACGGTGGGGCCCGGAACCGAAACGGAAGCGAGGGTCGGCGGCGCCGTGTCTTTATTGATCGTCAGGGTCGCATCGGTGCTCGTTGCGGTACCCACCGCGCCCGTAACCACGACGCTGTACTTGGCACCGTTATCGGCAGCATAAGTGACACGACTGATGGTGTACGAGGGAGCGGCATTCGTGGCGAAGGGAGTCCCGTTTTTCCTCCACACATAGGTGTAGGGAGGCGTGCCATCGACCACGAGGCTGAGGGTAACCGGGCTGCCCTCATTGATCGTCTGGCTGGCGGGTTGAGTCGTAATCGTGAGCGGACCGGTGGTCTTGTCGATCGAGGCAAGGAGACTGCCATCGATGGGCAAGCTTCCATCAATGGAGACGGAAAGGTCATCACCGCCGCCGCCTTCCTTGAACAAAGCCTGGATATAATAAGCCTTGCCCTTGGTCAGGGTAATCTTGGCGCCACCATTGGCAGTGTCCTTCGTCGGCCACTGAGTGCCGGTGAAGGTTTGGGAGTCCTTCGCTTCTACGGTGCTGCCGCCGCCTACGCTGGTGTAATTGCGTACGCCGCTCCAACCGGTTTCCTGGGCGATCAGCTTCTTGTTCGCCGGGGTGTCATCCGTGCTCAAATAGAGATTCGAGCTGTCGTCAGAGCAAACGTAGAAGACGTAGTCGCCCGTGCTGGGAGGATAGAAATAGCCTTCCAACTGCGCTCCGTAACTGTTGAACACGTCACCAGGTGGGGCCGTGTTAATGTCGCCAGTGGCCCACAGCTCCATGTACTGGGGGTAGAGGACCTGATCAGGAGAACCAGGAAACTTGGCGTTTCCAGTCAGATCGGCAACTGTCGTTCCACCCCCGATGTCCATATATACCTTGGCAGTGATCACGCCCTGCGGGGCCGGCGGTGCGGCGGCGGCAACGTTCCACGCGCAGAGCACCCCCGCCAGGGATGCCAGACCGAGAGCTGAGCATTGTTTTATCGTTCTTCGCATAATTTACGCTGGGTTGTTCATGTTGGTTAACTGGGCCGCCGCGCCAACCGACGCTACCTTAACTCCTGGAATCCCCGAGCTGCCACCCTGACCTGTTCAACGGCAAAGCAGAACAGCAGCTCAAAATTGGAGTGAGTCGTCGTTTGGGCAACGGTGTCATTGCGAGCAGTCATACTGTTTACCGGGGGCGATAGCAACAAAAAAGTGGCAAAAAAAAGTGGCCTAACGCGCGTGAAACTCCATCAGAATTAAGCTGTTCAACGAGCTGCAACATTGGCAGTCTCTGATGGCGATGAGCCTCATAGAAAAGCGGCAGCAGGAAGGGAGGCGTTCCTCCTCCCCGGCGAGGCGGCCATTCCGGCAAGCCCTCGGACGCGTGGTCTGGGGTTGCGGCTTGCTGGCCTGCCTCTGCCTGCTCCAAGCGGCCGCTCCCACCGGTTCGAACCCTTACGACGAAGACGAGGACTCACCCCAGGACGCCAAACTGCCGCCGGGCGAGAGAGCGGCCCGCAAGGCTTGCACCATCTGCCACGTTTTTCCAGAACCGAGCCTGCTCACCAAGAAGAACTGGGCGGAGCAAATCCTGCCCCGCATGAAAGTCCGCCTGGGGGTGGCCATCCCCGATTACGCCTCCAGCACGGAAGGAGAACTCATCCGCGCCCGGAAGATCTACACCGACAAGCCGCTCATTCCCTACAGCGACTGGCCTCTGATCGAGCAATGGATCCTGACCAACGCCCCGGTGGACCCCCTGCCCCAGCAACCCCACCCCGAAATCGAGATCGGGCTCAAGACCTTCAAGACCGAGCCGCCTCGCTACCGCGTCGCCACTCCCCGCACGACGCTGGTCAAAATCAGCCCCTCGACCCACCGCATCTACGTGGGCGATGATGGGGAGCAGTCCCTCGCCATCCTCGATCAAAACGGCAACCTCCTCAGCACCATCAAGCTTGGAAACACCCCCACCGGTCTGGTCGAGACACCGCGCGGCATTTACGTCACCTGCATTGGCAGCTTCGTCCCATCCGAGGTTTACCGTGGCGAGGTGCTCCTCTTCGAGCGCAAAGGCGACGGCTTCGGCGAGAAGCAGGTCATTCTTCAAGGCTTGCCCCGCCCGGTCCAGCTCGAGATGGCCGACTTCAACGGGGACGGAAAAATGGATTTTGCGCTCACTATGTTCGGCAATCTTACCGGTCGTTTCTCCTGGTTCGAGAACCTGGGAAACGACCAGTATGCTGAGCATATCCTCGCCAACTCCGCCGGCGCCATCCATTGCGTGGCCCATGACTTCAACGGCGACGGCAAGCCGGACATCGCTGTCCTCATGGCTCAGGAACTTGAGACGCTCCTGATCCTCCCCAACGACGGCAAGGGCAAGTTCACCGGCGATGTGGTTTTCCAGAAGCCTCCCGTGTACGGTCACTGCTATTTCGAGCTGGCCGATTTCAACAAGGACGGACTCATGGACATCGTGGTTGTCAACGGGGACAACGGAGAGTATGAGAGCCCCACCAAGAACTACCACGGCATCCGGATTCTCATGAACAAAGGGGCCAACCAATATGAGGAAAAATACTTCTTTCCCCTCAATGGCGCCTACAAAGCCGTGGTCCGCGACTTCGACGGCGATGGCGACCTGGACATCGCCGCAATCTCCTTCTTCCCCGACTACGTCAACTCGCCCAGGGAGAGCTTTGTCTATCTCGAAAACCTGGGGGACATGAAGTTTAAGCCCTCGACGTTTAAAGAATGCATCGCCGGACGCTGGATCGTGATGGACGCGGGCGACCTGGACGGCGATGGAAAGGTCGATCTCGTGCTGGGCTCTTACGCCGTGGGTCCCACCGCGGTTCCGAAGTTTCTCTCGGACATCTGGAAAAAGTCCGGCCCCTCGGTTCAAATCCTCCGCAACCAGACAAAATAGCCTCAGAACTCTTGAGCCAAGAAAACGGGCTGATACTGGGAGCGCCGACATCTTGTCGGCGAGGCCCCGCCGACAGGATGCCGGCGCTCCCGGTCTTGGCAGTGCGGGCTCAGACCAATTCCTGCCCCCGCCCCGGTGGCAAGTGTTGAGGCTTCATCGGGTGATGGGCTCATTGTTCCCGGGATGGGGACCGGGGAGCTTTTGTCGCGCCAGATCGCTGGCCGCTTCCCAGGGCGCGGGTGAGGGCATCCTGGCTGATCTGAACGGGGCCCTCGACGAACTCCGGCACGTTGAAGGTGTTCAGGTAGGAATCGTAAAACGCGGGATCCGCCTGCGGCAGCACGAAGGGTTTTGAAAAACGCCCCTGCCCATCCACGTAGCTGAAGTGCGGACGGGCGAACAGGCCATCGATTCGCTTGCTGCTGAATACGATCCACCGACTGTTGCCCGACCAGCTATGCCAGGAATCGGCCTGGTCGCTGTTGATCTCCAGCCGGCGAAACTGGCGCGTGCCCAGGTCCATGACATAAAGATCACTCGAGGGTTGATAGATCGGGAAGTTGCCGTACTTGTAGAGACAGAACAGGAGCCATTTTCCATCCGGAGACACCCGGGGTTGCGCGGCGCTGAGCCCGGTCTCTTGCGCGGCAACGATCGTCTCCGGCTCCCCCCATCGGTCCTCCCCGATGTCGTAGCCAACTCGCATCAAATCGTAACGCACTGTACGATAACGGTTTGCAGCGACCTTGCGAGCGCTCGCGAAATAGAGATACCGTCCGTCAGGGGACCAGCTCGGCCAGGTCTCGTTGCGCTCGGGAAGGTTGATCGGTGGCGGGTTCACGAAGGTGTTCGAATCAACCCGATAAATCCCCAGGTTCGAGTCGGCGTCGAACACATCCCGCGTTTCGCCGATGGTATGATAGAAGAGCGAGAGTTTGTTCGATGAAAAGGCAATGAGCCTCCCGCTCGGGTGCCACGACATGTAGCCCATCGGTTTGTCCACGCGCGACACCCGGTTGGAAACGACCAGGAGCATCGGCTTGGTCTCGGAACGGATATGCAGCGCAAAGGTATCCGGACGCCGGTTGAGAAACGTGTGGCAGTTCAGGCAACCCCCGAAACCGCGGTTTTGGAGGATCGGCTTTTCCTCGAAGGTTCGCAGGTTCCGCTGGTAAATGCCGACATTGACGTAAACGCTGTACAAAGGCTTCAGCAGCCGGTAGGCGAGATAGCCATCCATGTCCTCTCTGGCGATCGAGTTGGTGATGGTCAGGAACCGTTGCCACTCGTGTCGTTGGTTCTGAACAGCGACGTCGAAGTAAAGCTCCTGCCCAGGGTTGGCCTGCAACAAGGACTTCCACGGACGAAGCGGGATCCTGATGAGGGGACCGGATTGATCGAGGCGGATCGGCGTGCCTTGCGCCGAGCGGATCAGGAGCCGGTAGCCGACTCCAGGCTCCCGCACTCTGAAGTTCAATGGGGCGATACCCGGTGGGATCACCGTCTGGGTGTAATCGGGAAAAATACTCGGAAGGCGATCCACGGCCATGCCCGGCTCCTCCGCACCGGCGCAGGACCACGCACCTACCCATCCTAGGATGAACAGGAGCAGCACGAATAATGCCCATGAATTCCCACGGTCCTTCATGGCTCTGACCTCCCGAGACGGTTCTCTCGCGCGAGACCAAACAGCCAATAGCTGCCGGCGAACTCGCGATTCAACATCTCCCGAGCGGATTCTCCCCTTTCCCGCAGGGCGAGGAAACGCCTGTACTTCTCCGCTGTCCGCTCCTGGACGCGAAACCCTTGCGGATCCGTTCCGGAGGCGCCACGCGGGTTCTCCGTCAGCAGGAGCGCCTCCTCGCAAGGCTTCGGCAGAGCGGTGTACCCCGCCTCGACCAGTTTCGGGATGTTTTGCCGGATTTTGTCGAATTGCGCGGTCAGGAGCCAATAAGTCATCATATAGTCAAGCGCCTGGCGGTTGCGCCCGTTCGCCTGCAGCAAAAGCCGAAGGGCCTCCTCGGAGGCGATGGTTCCGCTCGGATCGTCGGAGATCGGCATCCTCGTCCGAATGCTCGCAATCTCCCAGTTGGAGGGGAATTGTCCCTGACCGTCCAGGCAGCGCAAGGCCTCCTCCGCCTCCGCCCGATGAAACGGTACTTTGCGCAAGGCATTCAGAAAAATCCGCGCCGCCCGCGGGCGGTCTTTCGCGGCGTTGATCCGGGCGATCAGGAGGAGCAAGTCGGGCCTCTCTCCCTTGAGCTCCAAGGCCTCGTGCGCGAAATGCTCCGCGAGGTTTACTTGTCCCAGTTCCAACAGCGCCTGGGCCTGGACCACGCACGAGTCGAATCCCCGGCTAAGGCCCGGAAACAGGTCAAACGGCTCCGGCAGCCGAAAGGAAAAAAGGTCCTCCGGTAGCCTCCCGACATGGCTCAGGGCGCGCACGAGCTCGATCGTAGAGAGGTAATCCGGGCTCTGGACGCGCCCCGCCGCGGACACCGCCTCAGCCCAATCCCCCCTCCCGGCGTAATAGCCCACCTGAAGGCGCGCTCTGTGGTCCGGATCCATGGTCGCCCAAATCGCCAGGACCGCGGCAATACCCGAAAACACGGCGGGCAAACGCACACGGACAAGACGAGGTTGCCTGGAGCCCCTTTCGCTGCCAGAGGATGAAGCGTCAGCCGAATCCCCACCCCTCGAAGGGGGCTTGCGCCGCAATCCGCAATCCGCAATGCCCCCCGCGAGAATTACCGTTGGCAGCGCGGCCAGCAGAGCAAAGAACACCAGTCGGGGCCATCCGCCATCCGGCAGATCTCCGGCCTCGATCGGCGCCGACGGAAAACCGGCCCGCCACACAGGAAGCAATAGCACCGCAGCCACGCACCCCGTGGCCAGGCTTTTCTGACGCGTGACGAAGAACTCGATCAGCGCGCAGAGAACCACGACAAATACAAACCACCAACTGCCAGCCACGTAGAAGATCGCGGAAGCCACAGCCCAGCAACCCAGCAGTCTCGCCTGGGCCCGCCACCGCCCGAGCAGGGCGGCGTAACACCAGACGGTTGCGAGCGAGAGCAAAAGACCCGCCGCCACAGGCGCAACCGGAAAGGAATAGGAATTGTGCAGAAGCAGCAGCAGCAGGGCGGGGATCCAGGCAGCGGCTTGGAGCACCCCGCGCCCAGCTCTCCTTAGCAGGTCACGGGAAAGAAGGGTCGCCCCCCAAGCGAATCCTGTGGCGGCCGCCGCCCCCAGCCAGGCATAACAGTCGAGCTGGGCAACAAAACTCCCCGCGTACTGGAGCAGTCCTCCGGGGTATCCCGTGAATCGGTAGAAGAACCGGGCGTCCAGCAGGAACGCGGGAGCAGAATCCGAGTAGCGCAAGGGAGGGCTTACCCACCAGAAAATGTACGCGGAGAAAAGGGCAAATAAGGCCGCGTCCACCGCCCCGAGAGGAAGCGAGGGTAGAGCGCCCTCCGTTTGTTTCGATTTGTGTTTCCCTGCCCGAGGCATGGGTTCAAGCGGACAATTGTTGCGATCCGGTGTCGGTACACAGAGCTCGTTGGGAAGACTGTGGTCGAACTCCTCCGATGTAAAGCCACAAGCAAAGGCCTTCCGGGGGGCGCGCCACCAGAGGCGCGCCCTTTCATTGTGAGCAAATCACCTCAAGCGGAGACTTGCCAAACTTTATCCCGGTTGTAACGTGGTTTTGTACGGGCGATCGTCCACACCCGCGACACCGTGGCCGAATCACCCCGAACGGCGCCGCCTGGCATATTGTCCCGAGCGGGACGAACCCAAGACCTACGGCTTGATGGCGCGGTAGAAGCGCATGGCCTGGCCGCCGCCGCCGTTGTCCTCGATGGTCAACGGGTTGGTGATCAACAGATTCGTGGAGATCGAGGTCCAGACGGCGAGATCCGGGCTGGCCTGGGTGACGTAGGTCATTCCGGGTTTGCCACGCAATTCAAGCTTGGTTGACGTGTCCGGCTTCCCGATGAGCGAGAGGCGGGCCGCAACCTGGGTGGTGTCCGGCGTCGCCGAGGGGATATAGACGTTGTCAATAAACGCGGCGTCGAGTCCTGAACTGGCGTTATTGTCCTTCGAGTATCTCCAGGTGAGCGTATGATGGCCTGCGGGCATGACGAACTGGAAGGTCCGCCAGGCGCGGTCCCCTGACCACCGCTCGATGCGAGAGCTGTCCACGTAGAACTCGAGGTAATCCGCGGCAACCTCGGAACTGACGCGCATGTCGAACGCTCCCGTCCCGCCGCGAGTGTCCACCGTCAGGCTGAGGATGGTTTGCTGGCCATCGCCGATCACCCCGGATCGGAGCGCGAACCGCCCGGCGCTGACGGTGCTCGACTGCACTTCCCACAGGCCATTGCCCGAGGTGGACCACGGCGCGCTCGCCAAGTCGGCCGTGCTGAAGGGCGGCTCGAACGTGTAGGTGAAACTCGTGGGCTGGAAGCGGGCCACCACCAGGTAATTGCGATCCATCACCACCGACAGCGGGTTCTGCGTCGAGTTGGTGGTGCCTTCCCATCCAACGAACTCGTAGCCCGTTTCGGCGAGCGCGATCAAGGTCTGTGTTGAGCCCGTCGGATACGGTCCGGAGGCGGGCGTCACAGAACCGCCCATCGGCGGCGTGATATTGAGGCTGTAGAAGGGCACGCGGTCGTTATCCACGATCGTCACCACCGCCTCGGTGATGCTCCCCAGAACGGCTCCGCCGGTTGGGTTCGACAAATCAACGAGGAACGTCTCGTCGTTCTCGACCAAGGCATCGTCGATGATCGGGACCGCGATGGACATCTCGACCACGCCCGCGGCGAAGGTGAGGGTACCGGTGACATTTGTGTAATCCAGCCCAGCCTGAGCTGTCCCGTCGGACGTGGCATAATCCACAGCCACTTCATTGGTCGAGGCGCCGGTGCGGCGGACCGTGATGAGGCCGGTGCCCGCCCCTTCGTTCACGGAGTAGGTCGCGCTGCTGAAAGCAACCGCGCTCTCATTATCCAGGATGCGCACCACGGTCGTGAGTTGCGCGTTGCGGCTGTAGCCGGACGGCAGGTTGGTGAGGACCACTGAGAAGGTCTCGTCGCCCTCGGCCAGGGTGTCGTCGAGGATGGGCACTGTAAGAACCTTCAGACTCTCGCCGACCTTGAATATCAGTGTGCCGTTGGTGGAGACGTAGTCGGCGCCGCCCTTGGCGGTGCCATCGACAGTCAGGAAACTCACTGCGGCGCCCACAGTCAGATCGCCGCTGCGCTGCACCGTGAGGGAGACCGACCCCGCGTTCTCCGCCACATCGACCTGGCTGGCTGCAAACTGGAGGGTGCTGATGACGAATTTCTCGTCCCCGTGGATGCGCGCGACGTGACTGCGAGGCACATCTTTGATCATCGTGAAGTCACCACCGATCACCATCGCGGTGTTCGGCTGCAGAACCAACGCGCGCACACTGTCGTTGGCTCCCGAGCCCATGATGAAGCCCGAGTCCAGCGTCCCATCCGGGTTCAGGCGGGCGAAGCGGTTGCGGTCCGCGCCCGCGATATTCGTAAAGACGCCACCCACCAGAATCTTTCCGTCCTGTTGCACTCCCACGGCGTTGACGGCGGCGTCGGGGTTCTGTCCGGGATTGAACGAGTCATCCACCGACCCGTCGGTATTGAGGCGGGCGAGATAGGCCCTCTGGGCGTTGTTGACGAGGGTGAACTCACCCGCCACAAGGATGCGACCGTCCTGTTGCAGCGCGAGGCCGCGCACCGCGCCGTTCGGTCCCGTCCCAGGCGCGAAGGCGGAATCCGGAGTGCCATCCGCATTCAAACGCTCCAAGTTCTGGTGGCGCGCGGTCCCAATGCCGCTGAAGGAGCCACCGACGAGGATCTTGCCGTCCGACTGGACTGCCAGAGCGAAGACATCGCCAGATGCACCCGAGCCCGGCTTGAAGTTCTTGTCCACCGAGCCATCCATAAGCACTCGGGCGACCCCCTTGCTGCTGACGCCGTCCACACCTGTGAACTCGCCACCCACGACCACAGCGCCATCCGCTTGTTGAGCGATGGCATTGACAATCCCGTCCGGACCGCTGCCCGAGTCGAAGCTCGCGTCCAGAGTTCCATCGGCGTTCAGCCGTGCCAGTCGCGCCTTGTTGGTCGTGTTCACCGTGGTGAAATCGCCACCGATGAGGATGCGTCCGTCCGGCTGGACGGCGACAGCGGCCACCGTACGGTTGGCGCCGGCGCCCGGGTTGAAGCTGCTATCCAGGTAACCATCCTCGTGGAGCCGGGCGATGTACGGCACGGTGGCTCCATCCACTTTCACAAATTGACCGCCGATAACCACCTTGCCGTCCTCCTGCATGGCCAAGGCCAGGACAGATCCGTCTGTGCCCAAGCCAGGGTTAAACTCGTAGTCGATTCCGCCAGGCACTTCGTTGTCCAGGATGGTGACCACGGCGTTGGTCACCAGACCAAGGAGGGTCGAGCCTGGCAGCGCACCCTTCGCCGGGCCTTTGGGATTGCGCAAGGTCACCTGGAAGTCCTCGTTGCCCTCGCCGATCGTGTCGTCGATGATGCGGATTTGAAGGGTCTTGTTCGTCTCGCCCGGCTGGAATATCAAGGCGCCGCTACCGTCCGTGGCCCGGACGTAGCTGTCCCCCGCGAACGTGAGGGTCCCGGAAACCGCCTTATAGTCGGATCCGGCCTTAGCGGTGCCGTTGGTGGTGGTGAAATCGACACTCACCGGGTTGACGGTGCCACCCACACGGTTCACTCCCAAAGTGACCACCTTCGCGTATTCGTCCACGCTGTAGGTGGGCGAGGCGAACTCCAGCGAACATTCGTCATCCACAATCACCAAAGTCGCTACGGCGTTGGTGCCCAGACTGACCTGGGACACCCCATTCGTGGACAGCATCATGTTAGCGGTTTCATCCCCCTCGACGAGGGTATCGTCGATGATCCGAACGCGGACAGAGGCTGCCGTCTGTCCGGGGGCGAAGGTAACCGCGACATTTGTGGCCACAAAGTCGAGCGCGTCGGTGGCGGTCCCATTGGTGATGGCGAAGGTCACGCTGGCAAAGTTCGTCAAGACACCGGATCGGCGCAGTGTGATGAGGGCGTTGGTTCCGTTTTCGTTCACCCTGAAAACAGAGTCCGTGAATTCGACCATCGTGTCATCGTCCACAATGGTCAGCACGGCCGTACTCTGGCCTCCAAGCACGCCGCCGAAGGAGGGGTTGCTCAACGTGAGATTGACGGTCTTATTCGGTTCCACCACGTTGTCATCCACAATGGCCACGCTGAAGTACTGAAGGACCTCACCCGGCGCGAAGATCAATGTGCCGTTCGTTGACAAGAAATCCGCGCCAACGATTGCCGTGCCGGGCGCGACCGAGAAATCGACGCTCGCCAGCGTGTTGGTCTGGCTGGTTCTCCGCACCCCCACCAGCGCCACGCCATTCCCCTCGCTCACAGAATAAGCCGGAGAGGTGAACTCGATGGTTCCGTCGTTGTCGAGGATCTTGATGGTCACACTGTTGGTCGCGCCAATACGCGCCCCAAAGGCGTCCACGATCGTGGCCGTCACAGTCTCCGTGTACTCCGGAGTGGGATCGTCCACCGGCAGGATGGGAATCTGAATCGCGTCCAGACCGATGGGGATGGTGTAGAGCGAGTCGAGCGGCTGGTAGTCGCTCCCGTTGCTGGCCGTGCCGCTGATGGCGAGCCGGACGGTCTGGGTCCGGTTCGTGGGTCCAGTGCGGCGAAGGACCATCACCGCCGGGATCGAGCCCTCCTCGCGGGCCTCTGAGACGAGGGCTTCCAGACTCACCTCGGCGATATCATCATCCAGGATGGTGAAGATGTGCGAGCGGTAGGCGTCGAGGTACCCATTCATCGGCGTGACGATGGTGACGATGTTGGTCACAACCTCGTTCGTGGCGATGACATCGCCCGTCGCGTTGGTGATTGTGATATCATTGGTGACCACATCGTTGCTATAGGTGTTGAAAGGCTCGAAGAGAGTGAGAACGATCGTCCGATTCGGCTGCACGTTCGTGTTATCGAAGTAAGGAAGCTTGATCAACGTGGTGGGATTGCCGCCGGGCGGGAACACCATGCGCCCGGTGACAACCAGCGGATAGTCCACACCCGCCACGGCGGTGCCGCCGGTCACTTTGTAGTCCACCGTCACCGGGAGGTCCTGGGCGGGATCCGCAGAAACGGTCACCGCGATAAGGGCTTGTGTAGCTCCCTCCGGTCCGCTAGAGCTGAGGAAATTGAACCCAACAGCGGGCAAGGCTCCACTGTCGTCGTCACTCAAGTTGACAGTCGCCTGATACGGGTAGCCGACAATGTAATCCTCAGAAGGGAGAACCTCCAGAATGATGGTCTCCACGACTTCGCGGAAGCTGTCATCCGCCGGGATCACAGGGACAGCCACCCGGACGGCACCGGCGGGGATGACCGCCCAATTCCCGAGAGAAGCATAGTCGGCCAACGGTTTGGCGGTCCCGCTCAGCCGATAATAGACAAGCAACTCCCTCGTGGTATCCCCCGCGCGCGTGAGGGTAAACTCGCCTGCGGTGGAAGGCTCCGCCGCGGCGTCAATAGTTGCGGACACCGTCACGACCGGCAATGCCCTGTCCTGGATGAACACAGTTGCGGTGTTGGGGAAGCCGACATTGTAAGTCGGGCTGTCCGAAATGCCAATCTCGACCGTATTGCCACCGTCCCGCTGGCCGTTGTCGCGTGGGACAACCGTGATGGTGACGGAGGGTTGGCCGGCGGGGATTGTCACCCTGCCCGGCAGAGCTCTGTAATCAACTCCCGCGGTGGCGCTGCCGCTCACCAGGTAGTTCACTGTCAACTCGCGCGTGATATCGCCAACGCGGGTCACCACCACCGTTCCCGTCGCGAGGCCCGTCTCGCTGGCGATCGGGTCAGTGGCCTCGATGGTCAGAGTGGGCGGGTTGTTGTTCAGGAGAGTCACGGTTGCGCTGGCCGTGCCGATGGAGTAGGCGGCATCTGGCTTGATGGTGATCTGGACGGTTTCGTTCCCTTCCAGGTAGAGGTCTTGAACCACCTTCACCGGAAGAAGCATGGTCGTCTGGCCGGCTGCCATGGTCACTGAGGCGGGAAGCGCCACGTAGTCGGCCTCGGGCGTGGCGGTGCCGCCCGCGGAGAGCTGGATCGTAACCGCCTGGTCCACACGCCCGAACCGAGTGAGAAGCAGCATGCCGCTATCGCCGGTGACGTCGGCCGCGATAGGGTCGGTTGCCACGATGGAAATCACGGGCTTGGTGGGAGCGGGTTCGAGGATTTGCAGGGTCGTCTCCGCCAGCGAGTCCAGATCGTAATCCTCGTAGGTCTGGAACCACGTGTCGGCGCCGGCCACAGTCACCACCTGCCAGCCGATGTGATCAATGAAGTTCGTATTCGTGTCCACTATCTGGATTGTCTGCACGGGGAAGAAGAGGGTCAGCGCCACCGTTTTCTGGTCGTTGGTAGGCGGGCTGGCGGGGGTGATGGTAATATTCGTAACCATGACGCCCGTCTGAAAGTCCACAAACCCGAAGTCCAGAACCTGCTGACTGGGACCCAGTAAGCCCTGGACAATGTTGGTCTGCTTGATTGTGTTGGTGGGAGCTACGTAGTCGGCCGGGGACTTCGCAGAACCGCTCAGGAAGTAAAAGGCGCGCAGTGCGGTGTTGGCATCGCCCGTCCGCGTCAGTTTGAACGAACCCGCCTTGAGGGGCTGTTTCTGGGGGTCCCCTCCCGAGGCCACAGTAACGAGCGGCTGCCTGGTGGCAAGAAAACGCACGTCATACGCGTCGCTGCCGGTAACGTTCACAGTCCCGCCGAAGTTATAAGGTTTGATGTTGTACCCGTGCAAGAAAGCATCGACGCGGTACACCGCGGGGTCGAGCCCCACGATGGTGAATTTTCCATCGCTGTCGGTGAAGGCATAGCGGTAGTCGGGGCCGATCTCGGTGGTGTTGGTCAGCGCGCCGTTGTGGACGCGCGCCCCCCGCACAGGATTCCCCAGTGTGTCGAGCACCTGGCCGGAGATCCGGGGGGAGGTCGGGTTACCGACGATGACCACGAAATGCTTGCTTGTTATCCCCCCCTTCATGTCGGTGACCTCGCACCGCACCACGTAGTTGCCGGCGAGAGCCCAGGCTTTGCTGACGGAAGGAGCGTTCGGGCCGTAAGTGCCATCCCCAAGCTCCCAATAATAGGCCAACGAGTCCCCTTCGGGATCAGTCGCATTCGCGGTGAAACTGACCGAGCTGCCCGGATTCACCCGGAGGATCGGGACGTCGATGTTCATCCAGATATTGGGCAAGTCCAACTCCACAACCGGGGCGGAATTGCTCGGGAAAGGCCCAAGATTCACCACCAGCTCAAACCAATAGTTCGAGCTGCCGGACCCGGTGGACTTGGCTATCGGCGTGATATACACTTCCGCCGCCCGGTCTATGAACGTCCGGCCCAGAGCCAGGGCCGAGTCCTGCCGGCCATCCGTGGTGCCCGGAGTGACATCGAGCAGCTCGCTCACGCCCAGGGATTGGCGCCAGCCATTCCAATGCAGTTGGACGCCATTCTGAAGGTAGGAATTGCCCTGGACGCGGGATCGCGTGCTCACCCAGTAGTCTCGCTGGTTGTCCTTGTGAACCCGCAGCGCATACGAGCGGCCATCGACCAGACGGGGCACGTCGTGCGCATAAATGCGGTTGGTTCCCCCAGTCTTGATCGATGGGATGTACGACTCCGACAACCACCCCAGGACGCTCTTGCCCACCGGACCAAAGTGCCCTGTGAACGTCGAAACCGTTTGCGAGGAGGGACGATCCGAGCCCCCGCCGCTGCCCATCACGTCAAAGATATCGCCGTACTCAACGTCCTTGCCCGGACCAATGATGCTGTCGTGACCAATCAAACTGTCCGAATCCCATGGCAGATTGCCGGGGTTCTGAGGCAACGGTTCATCACGTCTGGTGTCCCAGAAGTTAGCGTGCCAGAGGCCATAATTGTGCCCCAGCTCGTGCACCAGCAACCCCAGGCTCGCGCCCTGCACCCAGCACCCGCGCCCACCCACCGACGCCAGGCCACCCCAACGGAAGCCCGGCACGCTCGTAAAGCACAGGATGTCCAGATCATAGGTCTTCCAATCGTAGCCGGCCGCCTTCGCCGCCGCACGGGCATCGGTCTGAAGGCCGCCCGGGCCGCCAGAGGTATAATATCCCTTCGGCTGCGGAACGGTGATCAAGGGTGAGATGGTCGAAATAAGAGCCGTTTTATCGTAGGAATTCTCCACAAAGAAATCGTTGACCTGGTCCATGAGGGTAGCCGCCGCCCCTGCGGTCACCGGCTCGGTGGGGTCGTCGGGGAAGACCACCCGGATGAACAATAACGTTTTGGTCCCGTAACTCCACACAGGGTTCGTCGGCGTGAGGTTGGTTCCCACGCTGCTGAGCCTCACCGCCCGCTTCGCTTCGGCCTCGACCAGGGAGGTGTTCAGTTCGCTGGCGTGCGAGACGCCGCAAACCGGAATGAACTTGCCCGCATAATCGGCCAGCAGCATGCCGCCGTCAGCGGCAACCGATTTCCCGCAAACCAAGCAGGTCCCGCTGGAGGGGGCCTTGCCGGACGCCTGCCCCGCCTGAGCCTCATCGCTATCGAGCACCCGCATCGGGTCTTCGTGCACCGCCATCGCATCGCCAATCGCGATGCCATAAACCGCGGTGTCCTGCTGGGTGACCTGGGTGGACCTGCGCCCATAGACGTAGGCCTTGTACGTCTTCTTCCCCAAAGTCACGTAGCGGAGCGCCGAACCATCGAATTGCTGGTGGTCCGTCCCCGGAACCGGCATCGCGCAGAACACCTCGAAGTTGGCGCGGCCCTGGACGTTTTCCTCGAGGAAGACCGCGACGTCGGCCGGCATCCCTTGCCGCCACCGGTAGGGCGCCGCCTGATCGAGAGCCCCTTTGGGATCCTGCCGGATCGTCTCGGCGAGCAGGTCCCGACGCGCCTTCGCCAGCCGCTTGCCCTCTTCCAGGAGGGCGGCCCTGCCGATGGGCTCGGTCGTCGCCAGATAAAGGTCCGCCCACTCGCCAAACGCCTTAAAAACCGGCTCTGACGCGACGGCGCCGCGGCCAGGGTCCGCCGCGTTCGCCTGCTGCGCGGCAACCTGCTTCTGAAGGGATTCAACCGACAGGAGCGGCGCGGTGTTGGACGGCTGGGCCGCCGCGCGACCAGGCCGCGCCGACCCTGCCGAGGCCCGCATGGGGTGTCTCGCATCGATCCAACGCGAGATTCCCATCAAGACACCGAGCAAACAAAAGACAGCCAACAGACGCTTCAGATTCTTCATACGATTACCTGCTGCAAGCTGACGCTAACTAATCAAATACGACCTGTAAATCTCTTTGTCGCCAGCCGCGGACAAAGGAGTCCGCCAAAGGCTCGCGAGAAAGGCGGGCACACGCCTCGCCTTGGCCGCTCCGGCCCTCGGCGTTCGTGAAGCAAAGGTGATGCCGAACCCGGGTTTGGCGGGCTGCCACACAGGGGCAGGCGCCACATGCGTGGCCCTCACGCAGAGCGCGTGGTTTTCACGCACGACTTTCCAAACCTGCTGTGTCGCCGGCTTCCAAGCCGGCAGGGCGTGCGAAGAAACCTACGCCTCAGACAATCTCCGGACGCCGTACACCCTTGGCACGCCCCACAGGTTTAGCAACCGTTCCCACTGCAACCAGTGAGCTTCCATTGTCCCCTCAGTCCAGATCACGTGCGTGGCCAAGGCCATCTTCTCCCAGATAGGCCACTGTGCCTGGTTGCGTCGTGAAATCTCATCCGACGTCCACCCGCGCGCCACCAGGCGCTCAAGCTGGGTGCCAGCCGTGCATGCAACGCAAACGGTGAGGTCGAATTCCGCCTGAGCGTCCGTCTCGAAGAGCAGGGGGATCACCACCACCGCAAGCGCCCGACCTTCGTCGCGCCACTCGCGCACCGCTTCATGCCAAAGCGCGCGGATTCGAGGATGCACGATGGCCTCCAACTTCCTGCGCGCCTCTGGTTCCGCGAAAACCAACCGGGCCAACGCGTCACGTCGCAGCCTCCCGGCCCCGTCCAGGACACCACCCCCGAAGGTTCCAGCAATTTCATCGAGAGCCGCTTGTCCAGGCTCGACGACTTGCCTGGCGAGCAGGTCGGTATCGACCACAGCCAAACCACGCCCGGACAAATACTCGGCGGCGGCGGATTTCCCCATGCCCACCCCGCCGGTTAGCCCCAGGAGGTCCACCGCCGGAAATCTCTATTGCTTGATCGCGCGGTAGAATCGCTGCTGAGCCGAGGAGCCGAGCGGATCAGAAAACAAAATCTCGCCCTGCCGAGCCTCGTTCGTTGAAAGCGGAATCCACTGCGCCGGGAATGTCCACGCTCCCTGAATGATATAAACCTGGTTGGTCTGGCCCCGCACGAACAACTGAATGCCGTTCCCGGGGAGTGCCGTGATGGACAGGCGCGCGGCGGTCGTCGCATCCACCGGCACATTGATCGGCAGATCCACGTTGTCGATAAACGCCGAGTCCAAGCCGGCACTATTGGCCGCGTCCTTCGTATAGCGCCACTCGAGGGTGTGATCTCCGGTGCTGAGGGTGAGGGGATAGCCCGTCCAGGCCACTTCCCCTGACGCTTTCATCTGGAGGACGCCGTCCACATAGAAAGAAAGGACATCCCAATCCGGCTCCGAGCTGACACGATAGTCGAAGCCGCCGGTGCCACCCCGGAAGGAGGCCTTCAACAGGAGCGAACTGGTCTGTGAATTGGTGATGGGGCCGGACCGGGCCGAGAACTTGCCGCGAGAGGCGGTGACATCGCTCACGACCCAACCCTTGGCCCCGGCACTTGTCCACGGCAGCTTTGTGAGGGCGCCGCTTTCAAAGTCGTCGCTGACCTGGCGTTGGCTGAACACCGCCTTGATGGCACGGTTGTGATCCATAAAGGCGGACAACGGATTCTGCGAGGAGATGATATCTCCCTGCCAGGAGATGAAGTCATACCCGGGGTCCGGAATGGCAGTAAGGGCGACGCTGGAATTCGCCTCGAAATCGAGCAACCCCGGAGCGGGCACCAATTGGCCACCCTCCGTCTGGGTCAAGTTAAGGGTATAGACGTTCATCTGAGAGAAGGAATAGGCCAGTTGCACTTGTCCGGTGGTTCCGTTGAACCCGTCCACAGCGACGTGGTACACCACGTTGGATCTGACCGCCTGGCGGATTTTGCTCCATTTGACCCCGTCGAACGCGTCATCGTTTTCAGCCACGGTAGTCAGGGAATCGACTCGGTTACCGGTGTAGAGGCCCAGCAGCGTGTCCAGGGTGCTGCCCTCCGTGCTCAAGAGCAATGTACCATCGGTGGGGGCTGTCCAGATCCACCAGACCGAGGCTCCCCCGTCGTTGCCGGCATGGCGCGGCTCGCCCGGCTCTCGCGTCGCGTGGGCGGTGGATACCGTGTTCGTGCCCATAACTCCAAGCAATGGAGCCGCGAAAGTGAAATGGTCGTTGGGCGGGTCGTTGGGGCGGTAAGTAACGGTGATCGTAGCCGGGTCGGACGTGTTGCCAGCCACATCGGTGGCAACGACCGTGATCTCGTTCCTGCCCGGCGTCAGAGTAATGCGGTTAGTGGCCGAGCCGGGCGCGGCGGAGAAGGCCTCTCCCGGGCCCAGCGCAAGCGGTCCGACACGGAATGTGATTCTGTCCACCCCGCTCGCCTCGGGTTCTGGATCGACCGCGGTCGCGAGGACATCGACGAAGTTCTTCGAGACAATCGTACCGCTAATGGGGCTCTGCACGGTCACCACCGGGGCCGTGATGTCGGGCTGGCCATCCGGGGCGATTCTGAGCCGGAGCTGCCCGGAGTCGCTGGCATTCTTGCTGGCGACGACAATTTGGTAGGTCACGCCTTTCACCGCGTCAAAGAACAAGTAACCCTGCTTGCGCTGCGGGACGGTGCTGACCGACTTCACCTCTTTAAGAGTGCGGATGGTCGATCCAGTATAGACCGCAATGATGCTCCGGAAGGAACTGCCCGCCGTATCCACCAGCACACGACTGTTATTCGTCGGCGTCCACGTCCACCAGAGCGAGGCCGCGTCGTTGGTTACCCCTGCATGCACCGGCTCACCTGGCTCGAGGGTGGCGAAACGGTTATTCGCCGTCAACGCACCCCCGGCCGCTTTGACCTTGATCGAGCCGGTGAAAAAATCGTTGCTCGGCAGTGTGGCGATGAAGTAGTTGACCGTGAGCGTGGCATTCGTCTTGCCCGGCGCGCTCACTTCAAAAAACAGCGTGAGATTCGTACCGGTCGTCGGGACCGTCAGATACCCGCTGTAAATAGAGTCACGGGCGCGGGCGTCCGGGGCCCTGGCGGTATTGTTAAACGCCAGGTCGGTCGAGCCGTTCAAGGTGCACTTGACCGTGGCGTTGGTCACTCCAATGCCATCTCGCACACGCAGAAAGATAGTGGCGTTCGTTCCACCGAACAGCGTGGCGTCTTGCGCCGGGTTCACCGACAGGTCCAGCGCTCCGGTCGGAGGGCGCACGATCACATCCTCGGGCACATCATACGCTTCCACCACGCCTATCGTTGTGTCGCTCTGGGGCGCCCTCGCGCTCAAGCCCATGCCACGCTTGGCAAAGGCCGTCCAGAGTTCAGCCCGGTTGGCGCTGCCGTTATTGATTACATCGGCTTGCAGGATTGCATCCCGAGCTTCCAGAAACGTGGGGTTCAGCGGCGCCAGCTTCATCCCGTCTGTCACCAACTGGAGCGTGAGGCGGTTGCCTTCGTCCCAGCCAAAAGCATCCACTATCTTGGCCCGGGCCTCCCAAAGCGTGACGCACCAGACTTCGCCCTGATTATGAACTTCCTCCGGGAAGGCAAGCCCTCCGAAAACCGGGCTGATGGGAATCCCCGGGTGGGAGTCGGCCTGGGTGGGATCAATATCCTTGAACGTCAACGGATTCTTGTTCATGTCCGTCGAGTAAGGATAACGGCGAATCCCGTAGTAATAGTTCTCCGTCATGTCGCCAAGCATGTAACTCGCATATCCCCCTGACGCATAGCAGGCGTTCGGATCGTCGGCGTCCTGGCTCAGCAACGAGAGCGCGTAGAAGTCAGACCAGCCTTCCCCCATGCCCGCGGTCTGTAGCGCGGTGATCCCCAGTCCCCCGCCAACCAGTCGGATGCTGAGCCCGTGCGTGTATTCGTGGCACATGACTTCAGCATCCAGGTCCCCGTCCCGATCCGGCTGCGGCCCGTCAAAGACGTACATCTGCATCCGGCCCGCGATGCCGTCGGGCGGGGCGGAGAAGTTTGCATTGTTGAAATGGGCATAATCATTCAGATCCATGCCGTCCTGCGCGTCGGCTTGGACCGCGTCGCCCTGTTCGCCACCCCGGCTGAAATTGTTGTTCTGAAAATTACCCGCAGCCTCGGTGAAACCCAAGTCATACAATTTATCGTGCATGAAATTGTTCCAGAAGAACAGGTTCACCACGGCGGCGTTCGTGTATCCCGAAGGGGGCAGAGTGAGGTCGAGCGGAAAGTCAAACACGGGTGGATTCGCCCGGGACGACGGGCGCGGGAGATCGGGCAGGTCGTCGTCATTACGGTCGGTGTGGGCATCGACGTTATTGCCCTTGGTCTCGAAAGCGCCGTTGGCATTCGCGGGGTCGAGCCAACCGGCGGGAGACGCCGCGCTGGAGAGGGCGGTGATGTTCGTGAGCGTGCGGGGAATAATCGGCGGCTGATAGTCGCCCGGGGTTTGGAGGCCCGGAGAAAACGGCGACGGGCTGTCGCTGGTATAAACCCTGTACGTGGCGGATACCGGGGTCGGGGCGGCCTGGTTGAAGGTCAAACCGTGCCGTACGAGCACTTCCCCAGTCTGAGCATCCACCACAGATCGGAACATCTGCTGGCGAAGCTTGCTCATAAAAACGACCTGCCAGCAGAGCCGCATCGATCCACGATTGTCCGGCAACCAGACCAACTGGGCATAGCTGTCCCCCTTCAGGAGCGGCGCGGTAAACGTTTGTTTCCTCGCTGAGCCTGACGGCGCCTCCTTCGCGGCTACCAGACTCGACGCGACCTCGTCTCCCACGTTTGCGGCGGCCTTGCTCAGGGCCATAGCCGGTGTGATCGTCGGGTTTGCCAACAACGCCGACCAATCGGCCCGGCCGCTGGCGGCCGCGCTTTCCACATTCGGGACCATCAAGCTCGACATCCTGGCCAGCGCGCCATCGCGGGTGATATGGGCCTGAAGTTGCGCCTGGAAGACCGGGATATCCTGGAACGTCTGCTCCCAGATCACCGTCCGCAGACCGTTGTGCGCCGTGACCTCGTCACGCTTAATCCGCGCCGAATCGAGGACCGACGCGTTATGGCCAAAGAGCGCGGCATTCTCGTTCAGAAACGCCTTGATGACCCTGTGCGGATCTCCCGCGGGAAAAGCGCTGAGCGATGCGGCGGACACCCCACCTCCCACACCCCCCGGTCCGGTGAGCAGGCGCTCGTTCGACGAAATCAAACGGGGCGAACCCAGGATGCCATGGGCCTCCACCACGAGACCGGAAACGCGCTGTTGCAGGCCGCTCACGGCCTCCCTCTGAGCGGGCGTAAAAGCGGACGCCCCCCCAGGCCCGGCGGCAAAGCCCGCAGCCTGAGTGGCGGGCGCGGTTCGACTGTCAAAATTGGGTAACAGCGCCTGTGCGGGCGGTTGAAAGGCCCACCCGCAGGCAAGGCCGGAGGCAATCCATCCTAAACAAACTAGAATCCGCGTCTTCATGAATTCACCTAAGCTGTTTCCGCCTGCGCGCGCAAGCAAGTCTTACTGTGAGTTGCGACCTGATCACCGGGCCGGGGCCGGGTCTCAAACCCGCATCCGGATGGTTTCCGGTTGCCTGTAGGCTAAAAGTCATTTCGCACTCGGTAGTACCGCTCCGCGCCGCCCGCCGGAGTTAGATTCGTCACGACGATGTTCGTCGGGTTAATGACGTTCGTGAGCATCACGATGTCGGACACACTCAGCACCCGGCCGGTGATCCCATCGTTGAAGACCGTGGCCAGTGGCTGCCAATTGATCGGGCTGACGAGGTTGGTGGCAAACTCAACCCGGTAACTGGTCTGGGCTGCCGCCTGCCACGAAAGCAGCGTTTCGAACGGCGCCAAACTGGTCACCTTCACGTCCGTGATGGTTACGCCATCGAACGGAAAGGGATCGTAGGCATTCGCAAGTCCGTCGCCGTCGGAATCGATCAACTTGCTATCAACCAGCGCGGCGTTCATTCGAATCGTGCGTCCGTCGCGCAAGGCAACGTCCACCCCGCTCCTCGGGCCCGCAAAGTCCTGCACCCACTTCAAACGACCACCGAATTTGCCATCCAGATCCTCCACCGGCACGTTGGACGCGGCGAAGTAGATCGTCAGGCCTGGCTCGATGACCATCGCCGACTCGGGATCGGTCTGAAGCGCGTCGCGCAGATCGAGGTAATCCGTGTAGAGGCCGTAGTTGCCCGGCAGCGGTTGCCCGGCGTCGTCATTCGGCGGCCCAAAGCGCAACTCGGCGCCCGGGAACACATGGAGAGTGAGCGTCCCCATGGCGGCGTTGTCCGCGAAACCCTCTCGGGTGGCGCCCCGGTCTTCCGCGGCCCATGTGTGGATGACGCTGCGGAATTGGGCTGCTGAGGTTTCGAAGGTGGTGCCAAGAAGGTTGCCACTCGTCGGTTTCACGACCAAATGGAACCCATCTCCGACGGTGATATGGTTGGCGGCGGTAATGCCTAAGTCCAACAAACTGTTCGTCACGGCAAGAAAGAGCGACCGAGCGGCCACGAGGACATGGTTCTTCAGCCTCATATCCTCGGCGAAAAGGTGAAGGTCCCCTCGAGAGTCGTCGCGCCCGCCGTAGAGCTTGGCGGTCCCCGCGACAACAGTGAGATCGTACGCGGCGGTGGTGGTACCGCTATCCTCGTAGTAATCGGAGGCAATCCGGTACCCGGCGGCATCCATCGTCCCCTTATTGACGAACTGCTTCCATCGATGCCCATCCGGGTAGTCGCCTCCCAAGTTAGCTATATTCTGAACGCTCAGGGTGCCGTTATTGGTGAAATTCCTCAAAGTCGGCGCCGTCGCATAGGTCCAGTCAACAGCAGCGCCCCTGAACAGCAACTTTCCGTTGAGCGTGAAGTTGTCCGCTTCAAACAAAAGAGTCCCACCGACCAGGACAGTATCATCGATCACCACATTCGTGCTGCGGCCGGCGAGCGAGTGGAGGACCATCGGCTGGATCTTGGTCATGGTGCTCGCGTCGAGGATCAGGCAGTGAATATCCACATCCACCGGGACGTTCACAGGGCTGAAGACGAAATTCGAGTTGGCGTCCACCCCCCAGTTCGAGAGGATCACGGCGGTCTGGTTCGTCCACACACCGCTCCAGGCCAGGATCCCGCCGTTGAGCCGGTCCACGCTCTCTTGGGTCAGGCTCTGGATGCTCAGCAGACCGTTGGTAGAGGAAAAATCACAAGTGACGTTCGGCACATCCACCTGCGCCCCGGCGCTCCCTTTCAGATGCTTGGCCGCGATGTTCACCGAGCCCATTCCGCGGATGCGCGTCTTGGTAAGGTCGAGCACGTCGGCGCCGATTTCTATTCGTCCGGGCAAATTTGTCCTGCTCGCATCTTGCACAGCGGGCGAATTCGCCTCCAGGAAATCGATCGAACAAGAGTAGCCCGCGTAGAAGTTCGTCGCGATCGTGTTGGAAAATGAAGGATCATAGACGATGTTCTTGAAGAGTTCGGTGTTGCCGTTGACTCCCGACTGAAAGTCAAAGGAGGAATCGCGAGACACCTCGAAGGCGATCGGCCTCGCCGTTGGTGGTGGCCAGACCGAGAGATTCGTCAACGAGATGAGGTTCGTTTGCGAGGCCAGCAAATCCACAAAATAAACCGCATTCACTTCCCGCTGCGCGGTTATAATGTTCGTGGTCACCATGCTGATCTCGACGGCCACCGTGTTGAACGCCGTCCGCGAACGCATGGAAGAGAACCGGGTGCGCACAAGGATGTTGGTGTCGTTCAGGCCCACCACCACGGCCTGACGGATGATGTTCGTGGGCACCGACACGTTGCTGTAAGATCCGTCGAAGTTCGTCAACTGAACGGTGGTGTAGGCCCCAAAAACCACCCCCGTATAGGCAAACGTGGTGTTGTACGTGGCAGGGGCGTACGCCTGGATCCTGACCTGTCCCCACGCGAACTTGTTTGTCACCCAATGATACGGACTCGTCCCCAGGAAGCCGCCGCCATACGACCGAATGATCGAAGGGGTATAGATCGGTCCGTTGATCGGCGGATCCTGGATACCTGTGCCCCACCAGTTGTCATAAATCGCGTTGTCCGGATCGAACGAGTCAGGGATATTGTTGCGGTCGACATCGTAGATCGAGTTGGCCCAACCGAACGACAGGAGGGGATACACCTCAAGGCTACCCCGGGTCATGTCCACATTGTGGCCGGCCACCCGGAGCGTTCCTGAATTGCCAACCGCCATGTGGCCTGCGTTGAGGACATTGGTGGCCGAGATGAACAAGTGCGTGGGGAAGTAGAGGTTGCTGTACCCGTAATAACCATAGCCCTCAATTCCCCGCACGTCGCTCCCGCCGAAGTTCATGAAATTGTGAGCGGGCCGTCGCAAGCCATCATCCCCGACCGTGTCGAATTTGAAACCAACACTGGACGACATGGTCCCGCGGTTCGTGAAGTAGAGCGTATTCTGAAAATCGAACGGCAGCCTCGACTGGACGTTGAAGGTGCCGTAGTTGGCAAACGCGACAGCGTCGATCTGCGGCGGGTCACCGAAGTTCACCGTGCCGTGGTTCTCATAGTTCGGCGCGGTGCCGGACCCCGCCACCAGGCTCGAGAGCAGCACCATGCTGGACGCGGCCATTATGTAAAATCGCTTCATAAGAAAATCACATTTGCATCGTCACTTCCGGCTCCACCGCCATTCGGTGTCCCGGCGGTCGAACCGAACGGTTACGGGGACTGCCACGGGCTGCCTCCAGTCCCCACGCCCCCCGAAACACCGTCTCTAACCCCCCCGGACATGATCAACGCCTCCAGCGCCTTGATGCTGGTTCCCACGGGATAGACCACCGGGGCGTTGGTCGTCCCGTCGTAGGAACCCCAGGCCCAGAATTTCTGGCCGTCCACCTCGCCTCCCTCGGGCGTGTTCGCCAGGAAAGGGCCGACCTTGCTCAGAGTGATCACGGTCCCCGGGGTAAGCGTGCCCGGACCGGGAAGCGTAATACTGCCGTTAATCGCATCGTTGTTGACAAAATTGATAGTGCGGGCGATCCGCCAAGGAATCGAATCCGGGGTGACGCCCAAGTCCCCCGCACCAAAAAGGATGTCAGGCCCGTTCAGGGTCCTTTGGACAAGCTGGCTGCGCGTGCTGTTATTCGTGATGTAGCTGTCCTGATACCGGTAAGTGAGCGTCTTCCACGACCCCACCATCGAGTCAAAATCGACCCGGAACAAGCGAAGCTTGTCGATCCCCCGGCGGAGGACCGGATCGACGGGCGCGTTGGTGACGGTCGTCGTGGTCGTTGCGTTCGTCGTGGTGGTGACCCCGCTGGTCGGCGCGCCCCAAGGCGATCCACCCGTACTATCTGATCCAATCACCCCGGTGCCACCGCCGCCCAACGGCGCCAGCACCGCGTTGGTGGTAAGGGTCTCCATGTTGATGTTCTCCGGGCGATACAGATAACGAAGCCCTCCGACGTCATCCCGCGTCAATCCCGTGAAGAACAGCCCCGCGTTGTAGTTGACATACCAACCCGATGCGAAAACCGTTCCGCTTTCGTCCAGATATCCGGCCACGGACGAGACGTTCGGCAGACTCGGATCAATCTCGAACTCGACCGCTTCCCAAGTGGGCGTACTGTACGTCTGAAGAATCAGATACGTATAAAGGGAGCCATTCACATAGGAACTGGGCTCCCAGGTCACCGGATCAAAATTGCGCTTGATCGTGGAGTAGAAGGGGATGTTGTTGATCACCGTCCGTGAGCGAAGCGTCCACGTGTACCGCTCGGGATTCGCCAGGCCGAACTGCTCGACTAGAGCGCTCAGAACAAACGACTTGATGTCGTAGAGGAAAAGCGCGCTCGCACGGTGGTTGATACGCCGGGTATCCATCGGGTACTCGGATAAATCCGCGCTGAGCTCGGAGACGGGAGGCAAGTCATTCAGAAGCTTAATCGCCTTTTCAACCTCCTCCACCCCTTTGGTCCCGAAATAGTTCAAAAACGACTCATCAAATCCGTAGGTGAGCCCGGGCACATTTGATCGATACTCCTCGCCGAGGTTCATCGGCCCGCCGAGATCCTGTCCATTTAGAAGCTGTGGAAGCTGGTAGCCGACTTCAGGCGTCTGCCAGGTATCGACTGCCCCAAGGAGGGAGAACGCGTTGGCTTGGTGAACCGCCCCTGCCAACAGCAGGCCGCAAACTAGGTTTCGAAAAGAGTGCCGCATATGCTAACGAACTCGAATCACCCGATAATACGTCGAAACGGTCGTGGAGGGGATCACGGTGGAGTTAACCGTGCCGGCCGCGAATTGGGGCGAACCTTGATTGCTCCACTGGACCAGGTCCGTTGTGAATTGCAGTTGATAAATCGATCCGGCCACCGCGTTGTACTGGACGAGCATTCCCCCCGTCGTTGGCTTTAGACCCAGCCGGAGCACGCTCGCCGCGGAGGTCGGGTCCGTGCCCGCGAGGAACTCATAGAGGTTCGAGGCGCCATCTCCATCGGAATCCTCGTTGGCAGGAGGCCATTTCTTCGGATCGGGCCCCCAGTATTTTGCCTGCCAATCGTCAGGCAGTCCATCGAAGTTGCGATCACGGCCCCAAGTCTTTCCTGCGCCAACGTCGGAGACAGGTGAGACCAGGCCCCCCTGCAACTCATACGCAATCTGGAACGTGTGGGTGGTCTCGGGGTCCAGATCAGCCACAACCAGGAAGTTATCCGTCAGTTTCAAGGGCGTAGCCGCCCCGTCCTTGTAGAGCTGGTAGCTCACCAAGTTCGTGTAGCCGGCCAAAGGGGGCCAACTGACCAGAAGGGAGTAGGAATCCAAGGCCAGCACCAAGGGCGGAGTCGGCTGAACCAAAACCTGTTCCACCATGTAGCGCTGCGCCATCACTTCAAAACTCGTGTCGCCCCCAACATAGCTCGCCCAAGCGGCCACGAGCCGCCCTTGGCCGTCGCTTGCCACGGCCGGGTTGATCTGCTTGCTGATCGTAGTGGTGTTTACTCGGAATTCCTCGCTCAAGAAACCGGCATCGCCCCCGATAAACCGGCCGTAGATCTCCTCCCTCGATCCATCCTGGAATTCGCTGGTCCAGACCGCCAGAAGGGAGCTTCCGACTGTGGCCAGTTTTGGCCCGTATTGATTCCCCGGGATAAACGCGTTCAACCGCTTCGGCTCAGAGGCGGGCTGACCATCCACGCCAAAGGCGCGACCCACCACATCCCAGCCGTTGGTTAATGCAGCCAGGTTGCGCTCGCTCCACGCCACCACGAAGCCGCCCGACGCCGAGGCTGAAACCGACGGGTTGGCACAAATGTTCGTGCCGCTGACACGCGACGGGCTGTTGACCAGGAACTCGTTGCCACGCGCCGCGCCCATGGGGTCGAAGCGCCGGGCGAAGATATCCACGCTATTCTCGAACCGCTCCATTTCGCTCACCCAAGCCACAAGAAAATCACCATTGTTGAGAGTGGTAATCGCCGGGTTGCGCTGGTTGTAGTCAATGAACTGGTTCACCTGGAATTCCGCGCCCAGCTTTTCGCCCGAGGGCGACAAACGCTGTGCGAAGACGCCCTGCATGCTGCCGTCCTGCCCAAAGCTCGACCATGCCACCACCACGCTTCCATCCGCCAGCAAAGTCTGCACCGGCTGGACCTGCTGGCCTTCAGTAAAAGTGTTCACGAGCAGATCGCCCGTAAGAAACGTCCCGCTCCTGCCGATGATCCGAGCCCAAATATCCTGCTGCCCTTGCGGCCCCCCCTGCCACACAAACATGGCTCCCCCGCCCTTCAACACCTGAACCGCGGGATTCTCCTGCGAGCCCGCCGTCTTCTCGTTGACACGCAGAAAGCGGGATGGAACAGGCGAAAAGTAGCTGTCAACGCCAGCGGCCCCAATCCCCGTCCCGTCACCATCGATCGAGTTGTCCTCCCATACCACGTAACCGCCCTCCGGCGTAAGGCTGAGCTGGGGATTGGTTTGGTCCCCCAGCAGCCCTCTCGTGAGAGAATACTCGGTTCCTTGCGGGGTGAAAGGAGACCCCGCCAACAGCAAATTTGCGGCCAATCCGGCACAAGCACCCAGTGCGAGCCGCCAACCGGCACTCGACAATGACAACATAAAGCTCATCGGTTTTAACAAAGCACCCTACCATTGTCCACGTTTTCTTCCGAAAAAGTATGCTCGCGAGCCGTCAAGTTAACAAAGGT
>ORJL010326820.1_pt1 | contig 36312 bp, 42 predicted proteins | sample 1779941 | NCBI WGS metagenome assembly ORJL01 (sample SAMEA104232317, study PRJEB22302) | groundwater metagenome | biome: forest; feature: aquifer; material: groundwater | place: USA | collected 2011-08-07 | depth 5.8 m | reverse complement strand
GTTTGACGCTGGAGTTCCATCCTTAACAAATGGCTCTGGAAAACTCGATAGCGAGTATGCCGCTGACGCACCAAAAATAGTTGCTCCAACCATACTCAAACCCATACCAGTAGCAACAATTCTCTTAACAAAATTAATAATTTTCACAATACCCACTTTTTATTATAAATATATAAATTTATGCTAATTTTTTTGAAAACTATTTTTGTATTGGCGGCAGCCTTAAATCATCAGGCTTTCTTATTTCTTGTTTTGCCTCATAATGCTTGCCGCAATTGTCTTTATCTTTTATACGCCAACGCTTTTGGTCAGAATAATCAAAATCTATTTCATATGGCCTTTGGGTGAGCGTATCTTCTAAAGTAAATTTTTGTGCAGGTTTTCCTTTTTCAAATATTTCTATTTCTTTGTTATTCATAATATTGATTCTAACAATTTCTTTGTCTTTTACCATATCAGATGGCCTGTAAAATTCAACAATTCTTTCCCAGCCAGAATATGCTTTTGCAATCCACTCTATTTTTCTTGGCTTTGGCAGAGCACCTTTTTTTTGCAATTCGTGGGACTCTTTAATTTCTTGAGCAGACAAATCAATGTATTTTATGTGCAGTCTAAATGAATTGGATTGATTCGTGTAATCTGGCAAGAAACGCTCCCAGCCATCTTTTGATATTTCATACTCTGCAAAATAATTTTTGCCAGTTTCAATAATGTGAACATCTTTTTGAGAAGTATTCGGATTTTGAATTGGGGGTTTTTCATCAATTTTGAATATGGAATCTACTAAATCTTGGCTTTGCAAAATATCACTTCCTTTGTAAATATCACTTCGCCAATCAATTTTATCTGGCTTGCCGTATCCTTTTTTATCAGTTTGCTTATCTTTATCAATTACTAATATGTGCAAATTTTGAGCGGTTAGTGGCCTGAAAACTTTTATTGCTGGCAGGGATTCCTGCACGCCAGCTTCATTTATGCGATAAGCTTCAATGTAATTTGCCTGTTTTTGTTCATTATCATCAAAACAATAACTAATTACTCTTATTTGCTGCTCTCTTTCTTTGAAAATGAATTCTTTATTTTTGTCTTTTAGAGGATAATTTGGATTTTGCACTTTTTCAAAAAACTTTATTTTTCGCTCTGCAACTTCAACAATAAATTTGTCTGAAAATTTACCTGCGTTTCTTGCATCTTGAACATATTTTGCGTCAAATACAAACTCATCTTTTTGGCTTTTTGGCAGCAATGCGCCAAGCGAGTATGCTTCATCGGGCCTCACAAAATGAGGGTCAGAATTAGGCAATTGTTGTCTTGACCCCATATAGTCATTAAACACGTTGAATAATTGCTGCAAACCAAGAGTATCTTGCAAATACTTGAATACTTTTAATTGTTTTTCACAAGAATCTCTTAATTTAAATGAATCTAAAAATTTTTCATCTTGTATTCTGTTTTTGTGGGAAAGTATTTCTTCTAAATCTTGCACTATTTCATCCACTTTTTCTTTTGCATCATCAATTTTTATGCCGCCATAATTAAATGAGTATTCATATGAAGACGTTCCATCTTCTTCTTTGACATTTTTTTTTTCATTCATAAAAAGCATGCGCTCGCCCATAACAACGCCTACTTCTGCTTGTTCTTGTGTGAATCCTTTCTCTTTTAATTTAGCTTCAAGCTTAGTTTCGTATGTTTCTATGCAACCAGAATTAAAAAAAGGCAAACCTGCAAGAATAAGCATTCCTAGCTTTTTAGTTAATTTTGTTAGGCTCATTTTTTTAGTGTATTTTTTAATTGCGCAATTTTATTTTTATCAAGTATTCCTGCTTCGTATAGTTTAATTGCAAAATCTATAAAATCATCAGGGTTATTGTTTGCTCCAAGACCTAATTGTTTTGCTGCAGAAACTAAGTTTTGTTTTGCGTTTGGCCCTAGATCTTCAAATTGTTTTTTTAAATCTCTTTTAATTTCTTCTGATTGCAAAATAATTACTTTTGGGCTTTTGCCTTCAGAATTTAATTCTCTTAGCACTCTTTGTGAAGATTCTCTGACTAATTCTTTATTTGAATCCATGAACCTTCTTGTTTCTTCAGGCCCACCCAAACAAGTTGGCTCGAATTTCTTGTAAAAATAAATTTTGAATGCTGCTGCGTCATCATGTAAAAACTGGTTTACTGTTATCCAATATAGAGGATTTGTGTAAAATTCAGGCACAACGCCATTTAATGCAGTGTTTTGAATAGTTTCAGATATTCTGCTAGTTATTGCAATATTTGCGCGCAGTTTTTCATAATTTTTTGAATCCTCAAGCTTTGTTCCAAACATTAAACTGTATTCGCGCACATCCTCAAATGCACTAGCACTATTAAAATTAAACAATATTTTCGCCATTTTTCTTACATCTTTTAGATAAGAGTGAAATGAAAAATCAAGATAATCAGTATCTGTTAACATTGGAAATTCTGCCCACAATTCAGCGTCAAAATGCATTGCCAGAGGAAATCCTTCAAGTTTTTTGTTTGAGTGAATCATTTCATGCATTAATATCGCAGGAGTACCATTTATGTAGTCTAAAATCCTTGCTTTGGGATCAATTGCTATTATTTCTGTTCCCAAATACGTCACTCCTAACGCGCGAGGCATTGTTGTGAAAAAATAATGAGTAGGTATGAAATCTTTTGCACTCATTTCTTGAGGCACAAATAAAACATCCCTAATTTTTAATCCATCATATTCAGGGATATCTTTTTTAAGAAAATCTTCTAATTTTTCGTTATCACCTAATTTTTTTTGCTTTTTAAGAGTATCTTCAATTGTGCTCATAATTTTTTTGTAAGGCGCTGCAAATTTTTCTTGCGCAAGTTTTGCTGCTGTTTCAATATATTGCACTTGGTCGTTAACAACAGACTCAAATTCAGTTTCAGTTAGAGTTTCTATATTATCATTTGTGTATCTAAATACTTGATTTTCTTTTTTTATGTATCCTGCAAAAGTTAATGTTACCTCTTTACCAAGTATATCTTTTTTTAACACGATTGATTCATTTAACATATTTATTCCTTTTTGTGCGCTTGGATATTTTGAACTTAATGAGTTATAGACGCGCCATTTTTCAAATAACCTCAATACTGGGTCCTGCGGGCAGTCAATATTTTTTAGGTAATGTGCAATATTTGCAGTTTCGTCTTCGCCTAATTCTTGCCCATATGCTGTTTTTGGCCCAAAAGAATAATTGTTTGGCAGTGTAGATGCGCCTGTTAATATGCCTAATGCAAGAAAACCTTCGAGTGAATGTTGTTTTATTATTTTTATTAAACTCATTACGCCTCGCGTGTATTAGTCTTCGCAAGATGTTATATAAATTTTTCGTCGGATTTTTGTCAATTCTGCAACATTTCAAGATACTTTTTTTGCCGTATTATAATTAGAGAAATATTTTTTTCTTTAAGCCTTCTTTTTAATCCTGCATCAATTGTTGCAACAATATCATTTTTGCTTGCAATTTCTACTAGTATGTCATCAACTTTTTTTCTTTTTTGACCAGCAATAACTTCAACTTGCTTTTTTTCAAGAATTGTTTTTGCAAGCCGTGCTGTTTGCTTTTGCAGCGAATTTCCTTTTTCAATTAATGCGCAAAGCTCATCAAAAACATTGTTTAATACTGCGAATTTGAATGTGCAATCAAGCAATCTTTGGATTTCGCAAAAATAATCTATTTTAAATTCAGCACAAGCAATCAAAAAGCTGGTGTCGAGCAATATTGTTTTTACCATCAGGGTTAAGAAATCAGCTCTCTTCTAAAAGCTTTGGGAATTTTGTGAGAGCAAATGACAATAAATTAGAGCACAACAAAAATATTAATCCTGTTGTAATTATCGTGTATAATTCTCCAAGAGGAATGCTTATTGGGGGAAATAGGGTTATAAAAAGTAAAAGTGCACACACTGCTGCGCTGTTTTGTGAGTGCAGAGTTAAAACTAATTCTTCTTTTATTGAAAATACATCTTTTTTGTGACTGATATGAATTGCTGCAAAACGAAGCAACAAATACAGTAAATAGAGTAGAATTGAGGCACCAAAAAATTTCAGACTAAATGGAACTCTTGAAATAATTCCAAGCATTACTGCGCTTAATACTCCTGCATATTTTGTAAGATTATTATGAAACACTAAAAAAGTAGTGTTAACTGTTGCAAAAGCATTTGCAAAAAAGAAACCCAAAGAAGCAACAGCAAATACCCCATAGCCTCCAGCATAATAACCAAGGCCAAAAGTGATGAAAACAGATGCTATAATTGTTGAAGGCATCCAGACAATTTTTTCATGAAGCAAAACTTTCATTAAAATTATTCCAATAAAAATTCCGCAACCTATACTAATTAGCACTTTAATAAAAGTTAAAAAGAAAAAATTAACTATGTCCGAGACAAAAATCAAAGGAGTTTGCGGAGCAAAAATTGCAATTATTAACGGCGCTAAAAGCGCAACAGGAGTTGTCCAATACTCCTCTAAATCAAGCAAGTCTTTTATGTATTTTGAAATTTTTATTTTTGATATTGCAGATGTTCCAAGTATTGCTGCTGCAAGCGTTACACTAGATAAAACAGATAGCCCAAGATAATATGCCGAAAAAATTGAAAAGCATACAAATAAAATAATTGCAAACAAAGTGATAAATGCAAGTGAATTCCAAGCAGTAGTATCTGCTGTTCTTAATTTTAATTGAGCAGTCGCATCAAAAATTAAAACAACAAACGCCATTAGCGCAAGAGTTGAGAAATAATCATTCGGAATTTGAAATGCAGGCGCAATTTTTGTTGCACCATTAAACAATAAGCCTGCAATTAGCCCGAGTAATACTGAAGAAATGTTTGTTTTAAATGATATTTGTGACACTATATATGACAATACGATGAGAAAACATATTGAAATAAACACTATTGCAACATTTGCCATAATCGCCTCTTTAGCAGTAATACTGGGCAGTAAGATATATTAAACTTTTGCCAGACAGAAGATTTTTTAAGAATCAGGATTTTTTTTTAGTTTTTCTACATTAGAAAAATATCTCTCCAAACCTTCAAAACCGCCTTTTGCTAAAGCATTCAACCTTTCATTAATATAATCTTTGCCTTCATATTTAATTGCTTCTTCATATTCTTTAATGCGCCTTTTTGATTCCTCTTCCCAATTTTGGCCTAAGCTTCGTTTAAAAATAATGTCTTGGAAATACTCTTTGAAAATGCTTTTACCTTGAGCAGTCAATTTGTTATTTGTTTTATTTACTAATTTGCTGTTCCTTAAAAGATAAACTGCCAAAGAATCATGCCATTTAAAATCACAATTCATATAACTTGTCCAAACAGCAGTCAATAAATATTGCCCTAAAGATGAAGAAAAAGGCTTGAGCGCAAATGCCCATCTTTCGTTTTTGAGCACTAGCTCCACAAGAGAATCTTGCCACTCTTTTTCTTTTTTATTAAGATCTTGTTTCCATTCTTGTTCGTTCATGTATTATGTTTTCGCAATTAATTTATAAAGTTAGTGATTATTGATTATCTGTTATGCCTTCAAACACAAAAAAAATGCGAGAAATATTAACTTATATTTTAGAAGAAATAACTCCGCATGAAAAAGACAGCACTTTGGCTAATGTGCAAAAATTTCTAAAAAATATAGCGCTCGAAGCAAAAAAATTAAAAATAAAAGGCAGGCCAATTCTTGGCGGAAGCTTTGCAAAAAATACTTGGCTAAAAGGAGATTATGATGTTGATATATTTTTTTCTTTTGATTTAAAGCACAAAAAAGATAACTTGAGCGAATTGCTACAAAAAATACTGTCCAAATTTAATGCAATAAGAATTCATGGCAGCAGAGACTATTTTCAAATAAGAAATGGAGTTTGTTTTGAAGTAATTCCGGTATTGAACATAAAAAAAGCAACTGATGCCCAAAACGTAACAGACTTTTCAGTATGGCATGTTGATTGGACAAACAAAAAAGGAAAAAAACTAAAAAATGAAATAAGACTTGCAAAAAAATTTTGCAAAGCACAAAGAGTTTATGGCGCAGAAAGCTATATCCGCGGATTTTCAGGACATGTTCTTGATATACTTGTTGTTCATTATGGCGGATTTATCAAACTACTAAATGCCGCATCAAAATGGATGCCAAAAACAGTAATTGACACTCAAAATCACTACAAAGGAAAAGCATTGCAATTCATTAACAAATCAAAAACGCAAAGCCCACTTGTTGTAGTTGACCCAGTTCAGCCGGGAAGAAATGCGTCAGCTGCAATTAGCCAAGAAAAATTTGACAAATTCATAAAATCTGCAAAAGCATTCCTAAAAAAACCAGCAGAAGAGTTTTTTAGAATAAAACCTGTAAATGAAGATGCCTTAAAAAAGAAAGGGGTGTTTTTGAAAATAAAAATAGCGCCAGTTAATGGCGTTGAAAATGTGGTGGGGGTAAAGCTTCTAAAAGCAGGAGAATTCTTAAAAGAAAAACTCGAAGAATTTAGAGTTATTTATTCAGATTGGGAATGGGACAAAAAAAATGATGCAATTTGGCGATTTGTACTTAAAAAAGAAGAAATTTCAAAAGAAACAATAATGCAAGGCCCGCCAATTAGATTTAAAGAACACTGTGAACGCTTCAAAAGTGCGCACAAAAAAACATTCTTAAAAAAAGGAAAATTATTTGCACAAGTTTTACGCGAAAATACAACTCCAAAAGCAGTTTTGAGCGCAGAATTTAATAACAAGTACTTAAAAGACAAAGCAAAAACAATAACATTTATGTGATTGCGCTATTTGGGAAGTTTGGGAGGTTTTGTGGCAGAAGACGTATTTTTGAATGTGTTTTCGCATTTAAATAAAGTGAACACTGACTTGAGCACGAGCATACTTTTGCCAAACAATCAACAACTCCAAATAGCTTTAGAATTCTTTTACACGAATTTTGAACCTTGCAAAAGAAAAATTGCTTTTGTTGATGGGGGAAATGGCGAACTTATTTGCGCGCCAAACTTTTCATTGCAATTTATTCGCGTATACGGGTCTATTTTTGAAAATGGCAAAATAACAAAGCGCGAACTTTTAGAATTTTATGCAACAGTTGTTGCTGTGAAAAAAGAAAATAAAATAGTTTATGAAACAAAAACATTTAATTCAGATTTTGAAATCAATTTAGACTTTGATTTAAATGATGCAACTTTGGCATCAAGCAATCACGCAGTTTCGCCTTCATCTGTTGGCGAGGCACTTAGAAAGTTTGCAGAATTAAAAATGGCATTAAAGATTTGCAAACAGCTAGATTCTTGCGATTTGTTAGTGCGAGATGGAGAACTTTGCGCAAGAATTAGTTTCGAGCAAAAATTTCTTGACGAGTTATTTTCTTTTGCAAAAAGCAAGTCAATTATTTTATGCGGTTTTTCAAAAACAACAACACTTTTAACAGATACTGGAAACTCTGCAGCTGCTGTTTTGAGCAGACTAAATAAAAATGGGCCTTGGTATTATTTCGCACCACAAAATAATGAGATTAAAATAGGGTTTGCAAAACTTGCAAAAAAAACAAACTATGTTTTTAGAATTGATTTGTTTAATGCAGGTTCTGTTTCTCAAATTTTTGGATTGCTGCTTGAAAATTCAAAAGACCCTGCATTTTTGGGATATCCTTATGGGCTAATTGATGCTGATAGCAGAGCACACGTATCAAAACAAGAATGTGCAATGCTAAAGTTGCATTTCGCAACAAGATTTGGAGAACAATTCAAAATGCATTCATCAGCAATTGACGCGCATGATGTTTTGAATTTGATACACTAGACTTCGTGTATTAACTTAGTGTATTAATCTAATTTTTGACAAAATATTATTTAGTTTTAAATTTTATTTTCTAGTTATTTTTAAGGCAGTTTTTGAGCCACGCGTATTGCTTCTTTAGCCAATAATACATCATGCACGCGAATAATGTTTGCGCCATTTTTAATTCCAAGAACAAGTGCTTGAAATGTAGTGAGCTGCTTGTTATTTTTAATAAAAGACTTTTTTGAAGGCCCAATTAAAATAGGGCAATAAAGTGAATAAAGTTCGTTTAGCCTGTTTAAAATTTCAAAATTTTGTATTCCTGTTTTTTTAAAACCAATGCCAGGATCAATAATTATTTCAGAAACACCACAGTGATTTGCATAAGCAATTCTTTGTGATAAATACGCTTTAATTTCATTAAAAGATTCATCAAAGGAATGCATTATGACAACTGGAACTTTGTATTCTGCCGCAATTTTTGCCATGTCTTGATGTTTTAGCCCAGACACGTCGTTAATTACTTTCGCACCAAAATCAAGACATGCCTTTGCAACATTAGGCTTATATGTGTCAATAGAAATAGGAATTTTATAATCTTGTAATTTTTTAACAACAGGAATAATTCTGCGCAGTTCTTCTTCTTGAGTTATTTGGGTGCAACCAGGACGCGTGCTTTCACCTCCAACATCTATAATATCTGCACCGTCACACATTAATTTTTCGGCGTGCGCAATAGCAGAATCAATTGTGACATATTTTCCCCCATCAGAAAATGAATCAGGAGTTAAATTCAAAATTCCCATAATATTAGGAACTTGCATTTTTATTGTACTCCAGTTTATCCATCTTATCTTTAGCTCTTGTTCTTATAAGAATTGCGTAACGATCTTTTGCCATTGGCCCAACAAGATAATGAAAAGGACGCATTGGCTGCTCTTCTTCACAACGTGCAGCACGCATGAAAATAACGCTGCCAGGTGAAGAATCAATTCTTTTTGCAAAAGCTTTTTTTCTATTCGCGCACACAAAAAATGGTGCATCACCTGTAACTACAAAACTCGCAATTAAATTTAAATCTGCTTTATAATCTTGATGTGGTGTGATTCCAACAGAACCAATTGGGTAATGATGAATTCCAATTGAGTTACAATTCTGTTTAGCAAATTGCGCTGCTTTGGAAATTTGCAGATATAATTTTGAGTATTCCTCGTGTAATTTATTAATACAATCTTTAAATAAAGGAAATTTGTTGATGTGATTAGTTACTCGCTCAACATATATTGTTTTCATTTCTTGAATAACTTTACCGCCAATGTCACGTGGAACTTGCCAAAACAGAGGATTTGCGCTATAAATACCTTCAAGCAATTCTTTTTTTGCTTCTTGAGTTAAAACATCTTGAATTGAAAGCGCACCAAGATTATTAAAATCAAATAATTCTTTTACGATTTGTTCCACATCAATTTTTTCTATGTTTAGATATTTGCTAATTTTAATCACCTCAATTATGAACAAAACTAAAAAATTCTTGACGCGTTTTTTGATCTTCTTTTAACAAACCGCGCAATTCAATTGTTGTCATTTCACCATCTTGCCTCACCCCTCTAATACATTTGCACAAGTGCTTTGCTTTTAACACTAAAGCCATTCCCTTTGGTTCAACATTTGATTTGGAAATTGCAGACCACACATCATCAATAATTTCTCCAACCAATCTTTCTTGAACTTGCAGTCTGGCAGAATGAAAGCGCACAATTCTTGCAACTTTTGAAAGCCCTAAAATGTTGCCTTCTTTATGAGGGATATAGCCAAACCAGTATTTACCAAAAAAAGGCAAACAATGATGCTCACAAAAAGAACAAAATGTTCCTTCATCTATTATTAGTTGATTGTAGGTGACGTTATCCGAACCATTTGGAAAAACAGTAATTTTTGGCTTTGATTTTAGGTCATAACCGCAAAATAATTCACTATACATTGCAGCCACTCTTCTGGGTGTATTCTTTAGACCTTCACGCAAAGGATTATCCCCTAATAATTCAAGAAGTTTAGTCCACAATTCTTTAACTCGTAATTCTTTTCTTAGTGCACTAATACTTTTGTTTAATACTGGATGAATTGCATTTGGTTCAATATCAAAAAAAGGGTTAAGCACAAAATTGCGCTCTTCTAATTTAGGGTGAGGAATAACCAAATTAGGTTCTTTGATTATCTGATTTTCATACAATAAAATATCAATATCGATTGTTCTTGGACCATTGGGAATTGTTCTTGTTCTGCCTAATTTTGTTTCAACACTCTGGCAAAAGTTCAACAATTCATTTGCAGAAATCTCTGTTCTACACCTAATTACTGCATTTATAAACTTGTTTTGATAAGTGTAACCAACAGGCTCAGTTTCATGCATGAGAGACTGTTTTTCAACAACAAGCTTTTCTTTTAATAATTCAATTGCGTTTATTATATTCTCCTCTCTGTTTCCAAGATTAGAGCCTAGCCCCAAAAAAGTTATCATCGCTCAAGCACCACCATTGCAGATTCAGCATTATGTTTAAGCAATGCACAAGGCTTTTTTACTGAAACTTTAATTTTTTCTGGATTAAATAATAACTTGACTTGTGACGAAATTTTTTCAGCAAAACTTTCAATTGTTTGAAACTCTTTTTGAGAAATATTATTTATTTCTTCGCAAACAACACTGTAATTGATTGTTTTTCCCACATCATCTGCAATTCCTGCTGGTTGTAAATTTTTTGCTAGTTCTAAAGTAATAATTAATGGTTGAGGGCGTGCACGCTCAGGTGCTTTAACGCCTATGTGGCAGAGCACTTGCATTTTGTTTATTATTATTTTATCCATAAGAAAAATATGTTTGTTCAATTTATTAAAACTTTTTAGAAAAAAGTTTGTAAAATAGAAATAATTAAATATAAAATATTCTATAATACAATAAATGATACTTAATAAAAGGGATAATGCGATAATATCTGAATTGGATTTAAATCCCAAAGCAACAGAATCACAATTAGCAAAAAAACTCAATACTAGCCAACAAGTTATTGGATATCACTTAAAAAAACTAATAAAAGAAAAAGTAATTGTAAACTTTGGAACATTATTTAATCTGTCTAAAATTGGGTACGCGGAGTATCGTGTATTATTCAAGCTTTCAAATGTTTCTGAAGAAACAAAAAAAAATATTGTTCAATACTTAAAAGAATACACTGCAGTGTCATGGGCTGCAATAGTTGGGGGAACATGGGATTTATTTCTTATTGTTTTTGTTAGAAATTACGCAGAATTTGATGAATTTTTAGATAAATTATTCAATAAGTTTGTTGGCGCATTTAGTGACTATGTTGCGTTATATACACTTTTACATGAGCTGTATTGTCACAAATATTTGCACAACAAAAATGGGATTATAAAACCAATTACGATTAATTTTGCAAACATAGATAATAGCATTAAACTTGACAAAACAGACAAAAAAATTTGCCATTTTATAAAAACATTTTGCAGGCAGTCAAGTGTTGTGATAGCAAAACATTGCAACATAAGCTATAAAACAGTACAAAACAGAGTACGTAAACTTGAACAACAAGGGTTCATAAAAGGATATCGCCCATTACTTAAATCAGAAATCTTGGGCTACAAAGCAGTTATGCTACTGCTTTCATTTCAAAGTTATACCCATGATGTTGAAACTAAATTATTTAGGCACGCGAGAAACAACTTGTTTATCACCCAAGCAGTAAAACTATTTGGGATGTGGCACGTGCTATTTCATATCAGAATAACAGATGATAAAACATTACAAAATGTAATTATTGAAATAAGAAATCTTTACCCCATAATACGCGACTATGAAATAATTCCTGTCTTTGAAGACATAACAATGGACACTTTTCCAATGAGCCAAGAAAAATAATCTATTCTAAAGTAGTGACAAATTTTTTTAATCTATTAAAGACATTCTGCAAATATAGATGAATAGATGATAAAAGGAGGATGATAATATGTACGATCATAGAATAGGACACTGGGCATTTATTGTAGGTTTGGTGCTTGCAGTTCTTGCAGGAATAGTTCCAGACTGGCAAACAGTTACGATGGTTTGGACATTATTCGTGCTTGGTGCAATTGTGGGAGTGCTTAATATTACGGCAAGAGAAACAACAGAATTTTTAATGGCAACAATTGCATTAATGATTGTTGGAAGCGTTGGAGCATTGCCCGCGTTAGGCCTTACAATAACAAGTGTATTTTCAAACCTTGTTGCATTTGTGGCGCCAGCAACATTGATTGTGTCACTAAAAGCAATTTGGGCACTTGCACAGTCTTAAATAACATTTTTTTTTCTTTTTTTAATTTGTTTGTTTTTCTAAATATTGCTTAATTGAGCGTTTTTGTCTTCGAAAACGTCAACTTTATAAATAAGCATGTGTTAATTAGTGTCGGTATGCAAATGATCTGTTTCTTGGAAGCAATTCCGAACAATCAGGTGTGTAACTAAACTATAAGGTGAAACGTCAAATGGGATATGGAGAAAGATCTGGTGGATTTAGTGGCGGCTTTAACAGCGGTCCAAGAGAAATGTTTAAAGCAAAATGTGCAGAATGTGGAGCAGACTGCGAAGTGCCATTCAAGCCACGAGAAGACAGGCCAGTATATTGCAGACAGTGTTATCCAAAACACAAAAAATTCTGATTAGAAAACCTTAAATTATTATTATTTTTTTATTATTTTTTTTAAATTTTATGTTGTAGTCTTTGATTCTTAAAATTTTGCACAATAACCCAAAAACTCAAAATTCCAGTTTAGTAATCTTTATATATTGTTTGAGCAATATTATTTTTAAAATAGGTGAATCTTGGATAAATCAAAAAAATTAGTTCTGTGGTTTGATGAGATTTCAATAGAAGATGTTCCAATAGTTGGCGGAAAAAACGCGTCACTAGGGGAGATGTATCGCGAATTATCAAAACAAGGAGTAAGTGTGCCAAACGGCTTTGCAATAACTGCACACGCATATCAATATGTTCTTGAAAAAGCAGGAATAAAAAATGAAATAGAAAAAATTTTAGGCACGTTGAACATAAGAAATATGCATAATTTGTCAGAACACGCAAAAAAAATCAGAGATATAATACGCGCATGTGAATTTCCAGATGATTTAAAACAAGAAATTTTTCGCGCATACAAAAAATTATCCGCGTTTTACAAAACACCAAATGTTGATGTTGCAGTTAGAAGTAGTGCAACAGCAGAGGATTTGCCTGGCGCAAGCTTTGCTGGCCAACAAGAAACATTTCTAAACATAAGCAGTGAAGAGCGCTTAATTGATGCATGCAAAGATTGTTTTGCGTCATTGTTTACAAGCAGAGCAATTGTTTATCGCCAAGAACAAGGATTTGACCACTTTAAAGTTTATCTTAGCATAGGTGTTCAAAAAATGGTAAGAAGCGATTTGGCATGTTCTGGGGTGATGTTTACACTTGACACAGAAACAGGGTTCAAAGATGCAGTCTTTATTACTGGAAGCTGGGGCTTGGGCGAAAATATTGTTCAAGGCGCTGTTAATCCTGACGAATTTTTTGTATTTAAGCCAACACTGCACAAAGGATACAAATCAATTATTAGCAAAAAAATTGGCGAAAAAAACCTAAGAATGATTTATGCAGAAAACGGAATTAAAACAACAAAAGATGTTGTTGTTGAAAAAAAAGACAGAGAAAGATTTTGCTTGTCTGAAAATGAAGTAATTGAACTTGCAAAATGGGGCTGCATAATTGAGGACCATTACACAAAAAAAAGAGGCGCATGGTCGCCAATGGATATTGAATGGGCAAAAGATGGGCAAACACAAAAATTATTCATAGTTCAAGCGCGACCAGAAACAGTTCAAAGCCAAAAAAATAAAACAGTACTTGAAGAATTTAAATTGCAAGAAAAAGGAAAAATAATTGCAAAAGGAAAAAGTGTGGGCAATAAAATAGGTCAAGGTGTTGCAAATATAATTCGCGATGTAAAAGACATTTCTGAATTCAAAAAAGGCCAAGTTCTAGTAACAGAAATGACTGACCCTGACTGGGTGCCAATTATGAGGCTTGCAAGCGCAATTGTTACAAACAGAGGCGGCAGAACTTGCCATGCTGCAATTGTATCTCGTGAAATGGGTGTGCCTTGTGTTGTTGGAACAAATAATGCAACATCCCAAATAACAACAGGACAAAAAATAACAGTTAGCTGCGCAGAAGGCGAAGAAGGAATAGTCTACAATGGCCTGTTGAAATTTAAAATTAACAAAACAGACTTAAGCAAAATACAAAAACCAAAAACAAAAGTTATGATAAATGTTGGAAATCCAGATGAAGCATTTTCTTTGAGCTTTTTGCCAAATGATGGTGTTGGGCTTGCACGCGAAGAATTCATAATTAATTCGTATATCTCAATTCACCCTCTTGCTTTGATTCATTTTGACAAAATGGCTCCAGATGTTCAAAAAAAAATTGAAGAACTAACAAAAGGATATGCAGACAAAACAGAATTTTTTGTTGATAAACTAGCACAAGGGGTTGCAATGATTGGGGCAGCTTTTTATCCAAAAGATGTAATTGTTAGAATGTCTGACTTTAAATCAAATGAATACGCAAATTTGATTGGCGGAAAAACATTTGAGCCACAAGAAGACAACCCGATGCTAGGATGGAGAGGCGCTTCAAGATATTATCACGCAGGATACAAAGAAGGATTTGCTCTTGAATGCAAAGCAATGAAAAAAGTTCGAGACGAAATGGGGCTTACTAATGTAAAATTAATGATTCCAATGTGCAGAACAATTGATGAAGGCAAAAAAGTTTTTGCAGTAATGGAAGAAAATGGATTAAAAAGAGCAAAAAATGGACTTGAAGTATATGTGATGTGTGAAGTTCCATCAAATGTAATACTTGCTGAAGAATTTTGCGAAATATTTGACGGATTTTCAATAGGCTCAAATGACTTAACACAAATGACCTTAGGAGTTGACCGCGACAGCGCACTTGTTGCTGATGTTTTTAATGAAAGAAATTCTGCGGTTACAAAAATGATTGAAAAAGTAATTTCTGTTGCAAAAAAACGAAAAAGAAAAATAGGAATTTGCGGAGACGCGCCAAGCACTTACCCAGAATTCACGCAATTTCTAGTTAAATGCGGAATAGATAGCATTTCATTGAGCCCTGATGCGCTAGTAAAAACATTATTGGTTATTTCTAAAGCAGAAAAGAAAAATTAAACAATGATTTTTTTGTATGTTTGTCTTCTTTTAACAAATAAAGTGATTCCAAACAAGCCAAGCACTAAACCAACTAATATCATAAAATATGCAATGCTTAAATTAGTGTGTGTGACATCAAAAAATCTAATTATTCCAAAGCCTGCAAATACAAGCGCAAAACAAGTTCTAACATAAGAAAGCATTGTTCGCTCATTTGCCAAATAAGTTCGTTCCCTATCCAAATGTGAATGCAAATGTGCGCGTTTTTCTTTAGTTAAGTTCATACCCGCATCAATTTTCTTTTCAGGTATTTAAATATTTCTTAAGTTGGAGTTTTGCATTTTGTATTCCGGTTATTGTGCAAAACTCCAAATTCCTTGACTTTTGCATATTTCATATATAAAACACAAAAGTCAAGTAAGAGAAAGCTATTTATAACAAATTAGCATATTTTTGAATATGAAACGAGGCAGGCCATTTAGCTCAATTGTGAGACAAAATTTAGTAGAACTTCTAAATTTAATTGGCAAAGCATACGGCTATCAATTGCACAAAATTTATATTGAATTATTTCCGCAAGTAACCCGTGAAGTTGTGTATTATAATTTGAGAACAGGCGCGAAACTAGGAGAATTTGAAGTTGAAGTCAAACAAGAAAAAGGAGACTATTCCTGGGGGGCGGTTGTTGAAAAAATTTATTATTCACTGGGGCCAAAAGCAATGCCAAAAGGAGATGAACGCGTGAAGAAGTGGTTTGAGAATAAAAAAATTACTTGATTTCCCCTCTCGCAATTTTTTTCATAAATTCTCTGTAATCTTTCAGCAATTGCTGGTGAAAATCATTCATTACTTTGTATTTTGAAGAAAGAATATTTGTTCTTGTGCGGAGATTGTTTGGCCTTTCAATAAATTTAGCTCTTCCACCAGAAGGTTTGTGAGTCCAATCCGGCATATTGTTTTGAGCAGGTAAAATATCAGGTGTAAATTTGTATTCATCCCAACCGCCTGAAAAAAGCGCAGTGTACACTTTTTTTGCCCCAAGTGTTTCAAAAAACTTTTTTGAAGCAAATAAGCTGTCACCTGTAACTCCAAACTCATCAATTATTAAAATTGAATTACCAATTATTGTTTTAATCATTGCACGCCTTTCAGTTACAATTGAATCAAGCAAATCTTGCAGTGTTGAATTTTTTTTATACACTTGGGGATTTTGAATTATTCTTGGATTAATTCCAAAAATCGGAACTTTAAGATTTTGTTGTTTTAATTGATCGAGTAGCACTATTCCTAAAATTCTTGCACTGTCATCAGTTACCAAAACTGATTTAATGCCTTTAGTTTTGATAAAATCAACACAACGTGCAATAAAATAATATAACGCGTTTTTTTGTGAAGAAGAAGACTCGAATAGCTCTGCAATATTTGGAATACCTAAAACTACAACGCGGTTAAGTTCTTCAGAATATCTTGATTCAAAATCGAAAATCTGAGCAAGACAGTATTGTTCTGATAATATTTCTTGGCATAATCTTGCAATGCTCACTTTATCATTAAATAATTCCTCTTTTTTAGAAATAATTTTTATTTGTTCTATATAGTTATATCTTAGTCCAGATAAATTATTTTTTAGTGAAAGAAGTGGGCCGGAAGGAACTGCGGATATTGTCTTTTCAAATTCATCTAAACTACCCCATTCAGCAATAATTTCATTTTTAAGAGTGTCCATTATTTGCATCAATTCATCAAAGTTTTTTTTGTCCCAGTCTTTTAATAATTTATCAAGTGCTGCTTCTTTTTTAATGTAAATTTCTATTAAGCGAGTTAGTTTTGCTAACTGAACAACAAATTTTTGGGAAGTGTCTTGATTAATAGAAGACAGATCTTCTATTGTTTTTGGCTTAAGAAAATGCCTTATTTTTTCAAGTAAACTCATATTGTTGTGAAGCAAATTAGTGTTTTTATAACTTTCTAAAAAAACCCATTAAAGCAAATGCTTCACGTTTTGTTAAAAAACTTTTTGCAACAATACGCTTCCAAATCTTTTCTTGAGTTTCTTTTTTTGCAGGAGTTGAAAACTTCATTTTGCTAATTTGCGCATCAACCATTTTCATTATTTGCTTTTTGTCAACATCAGAAGCAAAACGAATGTGGCTCGTGATGTTTTCTTGTGCTTTGAATAGCTCATAACAAATAACTGCAACAGAATGGCTTAAATTCATTGTCGGATATTTTTTAGACGTTGGAATTGTTACAACGAAATCGCACAATTCAATCTCATTATTTTTAAGACCAATACCTTCTCTTCCAAATAAAATTCCAATATCTTTTTTGGACTGTGGAATTATTTCTGCAAGCTGCATTGGAGATAAGGGGGATCTTGGAATGTTGTAATCAGTTCCTAGCTGAGAAGTTGTTCCAATTACGGTATGATACTTCTTTAATGCATCAATTTGAATGATTTTGGCTTTTTTTAGTACATTTCTTGCGTGTTTAGCTCTGCCTTGTGCTTCTTCACAAAGATGGTCGCATTGAGGATTTATTAGCACTAAATTTTCAAAACCAAAATTAGACATTACTCGCGCGATTGCGCCAATATTTCCTGCGCTTTGCGGCTCAAGAAGAATTACATCCATTTTATCGTATAAATCCAGTAATTATGTTTGCCAAAATGATGAACATAAAAAATAGGCTTATTAATTTCCAAACAAACAGTCCTTTTTTAGGATTCCATTTTTGCAAAACAAGCAAAAGCATTCTTCCCCCATCAACAGGCCCAATGGGCAACAAGTTGAATAAACCGATGCCTAAATTTAGCAGCAAAAGCCAGTAAATTAATCCAAAAAACCAAACAATAAATGAAGTTCCTGTTTCGCTATATTTTTGCTTAAACTCTTGCTTAACTTGAGTTGCTTGCGCAATTGATACTCCCAAATATGCTTTTTTGGCATCTTTTGGGTGTGCTATTGAGCGAATAGTTCTTGTTGTAACATTTGTTGTAACTTTTAATTCTTTACCGACAGGCTGTTTTGAAATATATGACGTGAAATTTTCAACAGTAGTTATTTGCAAATTATCAATTTGCTTGACTAATTCGCCTTCTTTAATTCCTGCATTTTCAAAAGGGCCGTCTTTTGTAACACTCATTACTTTTACGCCATTTACTTGCAGCATTGATTCTGCTGCAGGGTTTATTACTGCAAGAACAAGCAAGAATAATATTCCTGCCATAACAATATTTGAAAATGGCCCTGCAGAAAAAACTGATAATTGCTCTCTTGCATTTCTTTTTGACATTTGTTTTTCATCAGGCTCAACAAATGCTGCAGGAATTATTGGCAAAACAATTCCTAAAAATGCAAATCCTGAAGACTTAACTGGAATTTTAAATGCACGCGCAACCATTCCATGAGAAAATTCGTGCACTATTGCAATTACAAAAATTGAAATTATCCAATAAAGAAAAGGAACAAAAAACACGCCTTTTGCAGCAAAAGGCATAACTGGCTTGATACTTGGCGCAGTGTCTGGTGATGTAAAAAGAGCAAGAGTGTTTCCAACCAATTCATAAGACATAAAGAGCATTCCTATAAATCCAACTATTACTCCAACAAAAGAAACAAGCCTTATTGCTTTTCCAAAATGTTTTGCGATTAAATCCATCCAATTAAGACCTAACTTTGTTCTATACATCGCAAAATAAAGAACGGGATAAAGAATTTTTTGAACAACTATTTTATTTCTCTTAAAGTATAAAAATGCAGATAAAAATATTACAAATACTATTGCCAAAACCGATTGATAATCCATTGTAAAGTTAATTAATCACTTCTTTCTCTTAGGCTTAAATGCTTTATTATCGCATTTCCTGCATTTAACAGCGCCTTCAGCAACTTTTCTACTAGGAGCACGAAGAACAGACTTGCATCTTCTGCAAACAAATTTGTTTTTGAACTTTCTTGCATCTGCTTCTGGGAATTTAACCATTTATTCTGTGCCTCGTAATTGTTTCATTACTTTTTGCTCAAGTATAATCCAGTATAGTATCTGACATCCTTCAGTAACCTCGCTTTTTAATTCTTGCGGTATTTCCAAGTCAAATGTCTCATAATTTTCTAAATCCATAACATTTGCCTTGTTGCCAGTAATCGAGAGCACTTGCGCGCCTTTTTTTTCAACAATTGGAACTTCGACGTTATCGTGAGATGGAACAACTATTTCGCGCTTTTTTTCATCAATTAAACCCATTGCAACAATTCTTGCTTTAGCATGACCGTGCTTGCCTGACTTTGCAATGTCCACACTTACAACTTTGCAAGCATTTCCTTCAATTACTATATAGCTTCCTTCTTTTATCGACCCTGCATTAACTATTTTTGTTGTCATAACAGCAGATTTGGGTTGAGTTTGTTTATAAACATTTTGGTTTAGTATAGTTTCAAAAAAATCTAAATAAACTCTTTGCCTTATTCTTTAACACTTGCTTGCTTACAAGATAATTGAGCTCTTTTTCAAGCAACTCTTGATTTTCAAACTTTCGTTCATCTTCACGAAATTCTTTTGTGTGGCAATTATGCCTGCCATTTTTCGAACTAAATTTGTGCTTTTTGTGCAAAAGCTCGTGATACATAACATAATCAACTAGTTTTGGATGCTCAAGAAGCATTTGGGTAATTGAAACAGTGTCTGTGCTGTATTCGTAAGTTCCTAGCAATTTAGTTGAATTTTTTAGCTCGAAATTTGGCATATTCATTAAACCTGCAAAATATTTTTCATTCACCCTGCTAAATGAATCTTCAAGCAAAGGATGAGTTTTTGTTCTAGGAACAGTGTTTGGCAGAGCTTTTAAAAACAGCTCATACAATTCCATTTGCATAGTCTGGCCAGAAGACTTCCAAATTTTTATCATTAAAGACTGAATTAAGCCAATTTGAATTTCTTTATTCACAGTTTTCCATTTATTGCTTAATTTGAATGTTAATTGCTTTGTGAACCGGTTTAGTTGAACTCTTGCATTGTATCCGCGAAATTTTCCAGAATAATCCAACACTGCAGAATACTGAAATTCTTTTTGCGGATACAAGCTTTGAAATGCTTCTTCGATTAAGGTCATATTTAGAAGTGGCTAGTGCTTCTTAAAATAATTTTCGCATTTCTTTTGAATTAATGCGCAACTACTTCATATCTTAAAATGGCGCCAACTTTTCCCAAATCACGCAATTGGCAGCCTTCCCTTGTTTCCACTGAAATAATTTTGACTTCAGTTCCAAATTTTTTTGCTAATTCTTCAAATTCATCAATATAAGTATCTTCTAATGCTTCTGAAATTAAAAGCACATCAACAGCACCCAAGTTCAACATTTTTTTTGTTTCTTCAATCCCATATGCAATTTTTGCCTGCGCTGTTGCAAGAGTTTCTAAAAATCTTTGCATTATTTTTTTTTCATCAGCAATTTCTTCTTGTGCAAGAATATCTTGGCTTTTATCTAATAATTCTTGAAGACCTACTTCTTCAGTATATGATAAATCTTTTATTCCCAAAATTTTTTTCTTTAAATCACCAGTAATATAGTTGCCATCAACAAACTCGTATTTTGTAGGGCCAGGGCCTCCAACAAGTATTCCTTTTAGGTCTTCGACTCCCAAAAATTGCTCTTTAACATAATCTGCAACTTTTTTGTAATGCGCTTTAACTGCAAGCTCTCTATTTTGCTGAAATCTGTGCGCGCTTTGGCCTCCTGCTTTCATTTTGCCAGGAACATGAGAGTGTGTTTTCATTAAAGGAATAATTGTTTTGCCCTTCAAAAATGCAATAATTGCATCTCTTGCATCAAGAACAATTAAGCCATAAACTTCTTTTGCAAGCATCATTTCTCTTAAAATTTCTAGCTGAAAATTTTTATCACACCTATACATTTTTGTTCTAATTGGAATTGGAGGCTCAACAGACCAGACCTGAACATCACTTGCACCTTCACGCTCGGCGACATTACCTGAAAAAATAGCTAAACCATTAGGCGGGGTGCTCTTGAATAATTTTAAATGCTTAATCATTCGCTCAAGCGCATCAATTACATTATTTCTTGTCTGCGCAGACTTAATGTTTGTTGCTGTTCCTTGCTCTTGCTGCAATTGATTAATTATTTTATTAATGTCATAACCTTGCGGAACGTAAACAGTAACAAACTCTGTGTGCCTTGCCTGCTTTGAATCAAGCTCTTTGATTAATTTCTTCAAATGATACTTTTGGTTTTCTGTTAATCCCATGGCTTGTAGTAAAACGGCAGGTGTTTATAAAATATAGTGAAAGTTAAAATAGATAATCTAATTATCATTTAATATGCAATATGGAATATTAATTGCGATACTATCTGCTGTGCTTTGGGGCATAATGAATGTTTATGATAAATATGTTATTTCTTGCAGAGTTAAATCTCCGCGAGGATACACTGCAGTTGTTGGCATTACAAATTTATGCATTGCTGTTTTTTTTGGAATATTTTTGGATTGGTCACAAATAACTTTGCTTAATTTGCTTTTTCCTGCACTCACTGGTTTTTGTTTAGGTATCGCCGCTTTTTTTTATATTTTAACATTAGAAAAAGATGATGTGTCACATATGGTTGGTATATTTTATGTTTATCCTTTAATTGTGGCAGTATTATCTTATATTTTTTTGAAAGAAAAACTGATTTGGATAGGGTATGTTGGTGTGATCTTAGTTATTGCGGGTGCGATTTTGCTTTCAGTTAGAATAAAGAAAGTCAAGTTGGAATCTAGCGCGTGGTTTATTTTAGGAGTAATAATTTTTACTTCATTAGATGAGTTTTTTATTAAACTATCAACAAATAATATTCCTGTTTGGAATGGGATAATTGCTAGTTATGTTGTGACTGAATTAACATTATTATGTGGTCTTTTTAACTCCAAAATTAGAAAAGATTTTTGGAAAGAATTACACAATTTTCGCTTGGAAATAGTGAGTGCACTTCTTTCTTTTGGAGGTATTGTGACATTATTTTTGGCAATGAAAGAATTGCCTGCAACAATTGTTTCATCAATAGGTGCGTTGCAGCCATTAATAGTGCTAATTGGTGAAAGAATTACAGGCTTATTTGTAGGCGGACTAACCAAAGACAATTTAATTCTGCCAAAAACAGGTGCGATACTTTTAATTGTTGTTGGTATTGTTTTATTATACATAACTGTGTAGAACTATGTTTAGGATTCCGTTACATTTTTAAATAGCCCTTATTTCTTCACTCCAATGGAAAAAGAAGCAGGCCTTGGGTCAGCAAAAAGATTCGGCGTAAGATATGGGCGAACAACAAAGCATAATTTTGCAAAAATAGAAAATGAGCAAAAAAAATTGCAAAAATGCCCGTATTGCAAAAAATTAAAAGCAAAAAGAGTATTTGCAGGCGTTTACAAATGCAGCAAATGCAATGCAAAATTCACAGGAAAAGCATATTTCTTAGAACAAGTAATAAATGTTTCAAAAGAAGAAGAACAAGAAATTCCTAAATTAGTCACGCAAGAGCAAGAAACAAAAGAAGAGGCACAAGAATAATGGTAAAATACACATGCTTTTTATGCAACAAAAAGATTTCTGAAGAAATGATGGGCAAACGAGTTCGCTGCCCATACTGTGGAAGCAAGATTTTATACAAATCAAGAAGTACAACGACTAAAGTCAAGGCAATATAATTCCAATGAGCGAAAAAGCAGAAAAAAATAATGCACAAGAAAGCATTGCACGCCTTCAAATGCTAGAGCAAAACATGCAGTCAATTCTAATGCAAAAGCAACAATTCCAATCACAACTTGCAGAAATAGAATCTGCACTAAAAGAAATTGCAACATCAAATACCGTTTTTAAAATTGTTGGAAATATAATGGTTAATTCAGAAAAAAGTGATGTTGAAAAAGACTTAAAACAAAAAAAAGAATTAATTGATATTCGAATAAAAAACTTGGACAAGCAGGAAAAACAGTTTAAAGATAAAACAAAACAGCTTCAAGAAGAAGTTCTTGGCAATTTGAAGCAGGAATAAAAGCAAAAATGGCTGAAGAAAAGTTAAATGAGGCCATACAAGCATTAAAGGCATTAGAATCAGACTCAAGCGTTCCAAAAAGTGTGAAAATAAAAATAAATTCTATTGTAAAACTTTTGGAAGACAAAGGAGAAACGCACATAAAAGTAAGCAGGGCAATGCATGAATTAGAAGAATTATCAGAAGATGCAAACCTGCCATCATTTACCAGAACACAATTATTTCAAATAACTAGCTTGCTTGAAGTTGTTTGAATAGATAGTTTTATAAGTTAATTGGCAGAATTTGAAATAAAATGGTATGGATATCAGAAAAAACAATACATCGTTTCTCAATTGAATGGATGAGCGGTGATGGAAAACGCCAAAAAGACTATAAAGAATATGTGCCTGATAAATGGAATTGTGCAAGTTTAACTATTTATTTGTGTCAAGTAGATAAGGATTTCACAATAAAACCACAAGTTGTGGAAATGCTTAAGCGCCCTGTTAATCTTGAATACCCTGGTATGACAATAACTGAACTTGTTGCAGGCATTCTTGATGGCACTAAAGTTGCGTATCTTGGTTACTTAAGACAGTTTAAAAGTTCGTCAGATATTAGTGTGGCGCAATATTTATTTGATGATAATGAACAACCATATTCTTCAAAATTTGGAATGCAGCAAGGACCTGGCTGGCAAGCAAGCGATTGCGCAGTAATCGATGATACGATGCGCACATATTTTGCACCACTAAAAATATTGCGGCCAACTGCTGCAAAAAGTATTGACAAATGTGTTGAAATGCTTTCAAAACCAATGCAAAGTGTACGTCCTGCTCATTGGGAATGACTTTTGAGAACATTTTTAAACATTAAACATTAATTCTTTTTAACAAAGATGGGCACAGCAGACAGAATAAAAGAACTTGAAGACCACTTGCGCGATGCGCAATACAACAAGCACACAGAACACGCTTTTGGAGTCATAAAAGCGCAAATTGCAAGACTGCGCGAAAGAATGGAGGCAGCAGCTGCAAAAAAAATTGGCGGCGGAGGGTTTTCTGTTAAAAAAAGCGGAGACGCAACAGTTGTTCTTTTAGGATTTCCATCAACAGGAAAAAGCACACTGCTAAATATTTTAACCAATGCAAAATCCAAAGTTGCAGCATATGAATTCACAACACTTGATGTAATTCCAGGATTACTCGAACACAAACACGCAAAAATACAAATTTTAGATGTACCTGGAATTCTTGCAGGCGCTTCGCGAGGAAAAGGCCGCGGAAAAGAAGTTTTGGCAATGGTTCGAAACGCAGACTTAATACTAATAATTATTGATGCACTAAATCCTGAACAATACCCTGCGATTTTAAAAGAAGTTTATGATACAGGAATTAGAATTAACAAACAGCCGCCTGATGTAAAAATAACAAAAAAAGTAAGAGGCGGCATTGATTTGGGAACAACAGTACAACTAACAAAAATTTCAAAAGAAACAATTACGGCAATACTTCGAGAAATGAGAATAAATAATGCAGATGTTTTGATTAGAACAGATGTTGATGCTGATGATTTAATAGATGCAATTGAGGGAACAAGAAAATATATTCATGCAGTTACAATAATTAGCAAAGCAGACTTACTGTCGGCAGAAACTATAGATAAAATTAAAAAAACAGTAAAGCCTGATCTTTTTGTTAGCGCTGAGAAAAAAATAAATATTGAAAAATTAAAAGACTTAATTTTTGAGAGACTAAAATTTATGAGAATTTATCTAAAAGAGGCTAACAAAAAAGCAGATTTAGAAGTTCCACTTGTTTTAAAAGGTGGAGCAACACTGCGTGCAGTATGCTTGCAAATTCACAAAGATTTTGTTAAAAAATTCAGGTTTGCAAAAATTTGGGGCAAAAGCGTAAAATTTGAAGGCCAACAGTTCAAAAATTTAGACAAGCCATTATGTGACGGAGATATTGTTGAGATACATTTAAAATAGTTATCTTCTATTACTCTTTAATACTCGCTCCATATCATAAAGTGTGCTGTCAATCCAATCTTTGTGGTGTGAATAATGCCAAGAATCTGCTTTTATTGCTTTTAATGCATTGCAAACCTGCTCAACTTCTGATTTAGGCAAAGAACTTATTTTTCTTACGTAATTGCACAAGACTTGCAAACGATAACTTGGCTGTTTTTGAATAAGCGCGCACATTTGAGAAGTTAGTTTTGAAGAATCAAAACGCTCAAATCTACGCAGTTCATCAAACTCATGAGGACGAAAAAATTCATTATGCAATTGTGTTCCGTTTCTATGATCTAGTAGATATCCAATTACTTCAAAAATTCCTTCCCTAAACTCTGCTTGAACTTTATTAACAACAGCTTGTTTTATTTGTTCATCATTTTTTCCATATTTATGTGATTTAGGATATTGCCTTCGCATATCACACTCGTGTTTGTGCCAGAATTGTACATTAGGTGACATTACGCCTCTTTTTTCATACAAATCAGAAATGCTACAGTCCTGTGTAAGATTGCAAATCATATCTTGAATGTTTTCGTCTTTTGTTAAATCATAAAATGCAAGTACTGTGTGTGCTTTCCATCTGACGTATTGATCTATTTGCGGATCTTTTGCAATTTTTATTAATTCTTCTTTTCTTTTAGGATTGCCTTGCGCAAGCGCAGAAATTGCAGCATCAGCAACATTTGTGATATTTGATTTTTTGCCATTTGCTGCTTCCCATAATGTTTCAAAAACATCATCATCTTGGTCAATAAGCGGAGCCAAATACTTTATTGCAGAAATTTGGTGATCCATATTTGCTGCGAATTTAGCAGCCATAGGAAGAAATCCTTCACGACCTGTTTTTGGAATAGAGTCTATTTGTGCATCAATACTTTCTTGGTGAAGTTTTGCCAAAGGATCTTCTTTGTTTATTATTGCAATCAAAGAATTTTTTAATTTTTTACTTTCATTAGAGCCTGACGATAAAACATATTTTGTCGCAGCATCTTGAAAAAATAAGCATTCAACCAAACCATCTGAACCTTGACGTTTTGCAAAGTCTTTAATTCTATCTGCTTGAACTTCACGAGGATCTTTCATATTAAAACAATAAAAAAAGTTGTTTATAAAACTTCACATTAAATTCTTTAAATAATCACTTTTTGTTTTGAACTTATTTTTTTTTGCGAGCTTTTCTATTGCTTTATCAAGCCAGCTTCCATATTGTGCTGCTTTTTTGTCCCGCCAAGCAATTTCTTTTGGCAGGCCTAAATCTTGCGCAATTTCGCGCAAAATTATTTTTTTTTGATCTGAACTTATTTTTTTTGAAATATCAATGCCCATAGCACTTTTAATCACATCATCATTTAAAAGTGGGTCGAGCGAGTTAAAATTAAGCTTTTCTGCAAGCAAATTGCCGCGCACAATATCGCGTTTCCACATTGCTTTTAAGCCGCGCCAGCATTCATTGTGCTTGTCGAGTGCTTTTGCGTGGCGATCGTAGCCTGCAAATATTTCCTCACTTCCAAGCCCTGAGAAAAATTTATTTATTTTATCTTTTTTTGCCAACTCAACTGCCGCGTAAACAACAGCTCCAACGCCAATTGTTAAAACATCTGCACTGCCAAATAATTTAACAGTCTTTTTGAACAATTCTTCTGATTCTTCAAGCGAATATTCTTTTACTTTGTGTTTGAGTGAAAATATTTCTGCAACTTTTTTGCTTGAAATTATGTCTGGTGAATCTTTTAGTCCAACAGAATAACAAATAAAGTCTGCATTTTGCTGCTTGCAAATCATTGCGATAAATGAAGAATCAACACCGCCAGACAAAAATATGCCGAACTTTTCTTTTGGAATTAATTGCTTTATTGCCGCAAGAATTTTTTCTTTAAGCTCTTCTTTTGTCGAAGGCTTTGTTTTTTGCTCTAGTTGTTCTATGTGCTCAATCCATTCTTTTTCATTGCTGCAAGGCATAATTGCATTAATCTGCAAAACTTTAAAAACCTGTTTGTGTTTAGTACTTCGATGAAGTTTGTAGAATTCAATGCAACAGGCCACGAAAATATACGCGCAACACATAAAAATACTTTTGAATTCACAAAAAGCCCCCAATTAAGCCTTGAGGGAGACTGCATAATTGGCGTTAATTCTGATTTTGATTCTTTGAAAATAAAAGAAATAATTTTGCAATTTGATAAAATTGCAATAACAATTACTGCAGGACTCTTTTCGCAAAAAGTTGAAGCAACAGTAAACAAAAGATTTGATGACTCTCAAGAACTTGTTGTTAGGCTTGGAGAATTTGATTCTGCAAGAACATTAGGGCTTCGTTCAGACAAAGCAGCAATACATCTAAATAGAGAATTTGTTGAAAAACTAAAAAACCCAAATCAAAAAATTATTGTAAGAATTGAAGGCATTTAAAAAATTAACAACAAGAAAAATATTTTGCTATTATGAAGCAAAATCTGCAGTCATAATTCTTCTTGCTTTCGGAACAAAATTTAGAATTTTTCCTTCTTTATATTTGCCGCAGCCTAAAAAATCAGTGCCTGATTTGAGCAATACAAACCCTTGAACTTCGCATTCTTTATCCAAATCAATTCCTTGAAGCCATTGTTTTTTTTCTTCAAAATTAAGTTCAACTACATTTTTTGTTGATTTTGGACCAACAATTTGCGAGCCTTCAATGCTTAAACGAAGCTCGCCGTTTCTTAATTCGCCAAAATAAAGCCCCATTGAATTAATTCTTAACTTTGATAAATCAAGCGCATCAACTTCTCTGTTTATTATATATAGCCTGTCTTTTTGTGTTAAGTAAAAAGCGCCATTAATTTTTTCATTAAAACCCCATTGTTCTTTCATTAGCAAAAATATTGGCTTTAATTCTTTTGTTGTTAGAAATTTGAATTGCATTAAACACCCCACACAGGATTATTTTTTCGCATAATTTCTGCAATTTCTTTTAATAATTCTTTTTCATCAGTTGTTAAATACTGTTTGTGGTCTTTAAATATTCTAAAATGCGCTTCTGGGATAGCAGAATACAAAATGTCGCCTTCTTTAATTTGTCTTCCAACAACAACATTTGGCAAAGAAATTGCAACGCGTTTGGTTTTTTCTGCTTTTTCAAGGTTTTCTTGTTCGTGCTGTATGCCTTTTACTATTGTTAATTGTGTTCCATCTGCACTCATTAAAGGCGTGCTTGTTTTTAGAGTGCCTGCTATAATTTCTGCACCAACAACAGCAGGATTGCTTTGGCGAAACACATATCCTTTTAGAAGCTGAACTTTGGCAGGCTTAATTAGATTTTCAAGCGCGCCAAGCTCAATTTGTTTCTTTTTATCTTGCACCCATTTTTCATAATCTTCAATTAGCCTATAAATAACATTTTGCGAAATTACTTTTATTGTAGGCGGAATTAAAGCAGGCGCATCAATATTAAATGCAAGAATTATTGCAGTTAACGGGTCTTTTTCATTATTTGCTTCAGCATCAGAAATATCTTTTTTTGTAATTGCGCCAACAGATGCCTTGCAAATAGGGATGTTTTTTTCTTTAAGCAAAAAATTAAGCGCTTCAAGAGAACCTAAAGAATCTGCCTTGATGATTATTCCTTTTTGCTGGGTTTCAACAATAACAGATTGAACTTCTTGTAAAACTTGCTTTTTTGCGTCTTCAATATTTTTTGCGCCAACAATTGGCATTCCAGAAACTGCAGTTTCGAGTAAAGGTGCTACAATTCTTACACCACTTGCTGCAGTAATTGTTTTTGTTTGAACAAATTTTGCTTTTGTATCTCGCATTTCAGTTAAAGGATTGGGAATTAGTAAAGCTTTAATTTTTGTAACAATTGGCTGTTCAAGACTGCCAACAACAATTTGGTCATTTAAGTTAAGTGTGCCTTCGTAAATTATTGTGTCTGCAATAATTCCTAGCCCTTTTTCTTCTTTTATTTCAAGAATTGTGCCTTTTGCCGGCAAATTAGGGTCGATTTCTAGATTTTTTTCTAAGAATCTTTGGGCAAGACCTGAGAGAACCATTAATAATTCAGGAATGCCTTCGCCGCTTTTTGATGATACAGGAACTAGTGCAATTTGTTTTGAGTAATTTGAGAGCCTGTCAAAACGTTCAGCCTCAAAACCAAGCTCGAAAAGCTTTCCTACAATTTCGTACATTTTAGTTTCAAATAATTGCAGAGTTTTTGGGTGCTGAAGTGATATTGATTGAACAACAGACGAATCTTTTACTTGCCAGCCTTCAATTAAATCAATTTTTGATACTGCAATAATAAAAGGAATTTTGTATGTTTTTAAAATATCAATGCATTCTAAAGTCTGAGGCTTAAAGCCTTCATTTATTGAAATTACTAACACTGCAATATCTGCTAGGTTTCCTCCACGCTTTCTTAAATTAGTAAATGCGGCATGGCCTGGGGTATCGATAAAAAGTAATCCGGGGATTGTGAAATTAAGTTTTAGTTTTTCTAATAAAGGGCCACAGATTTTTTTAACAGTTGCAAGAGGAATAATTGAAGCGCCAATTGCTTGAGTAATTCCGCCTGCTTCTTTTGCAGCAATAGCGCTGCCTCTAATTTTATCAAGCAAAGAAGTTTTTCCATGGTCAACATGACCCATAATTGTAACAATAGGCTGGCGTATCATGAAAGCTTTGAAACTAATGTAGTATATATAGGTTGCAGATTTTTTAGTTAAAACAACATATTAAATAATATATTCTCTGAGAAGTTCAACAAGATTCGGCTGTGTTCTTATTATGTGCTCGCCTGCGCCAGGATATTCTGGTTGTTTGAATGTAACCAGATAAAGTGCAGTATTTTTGCAGTTAATTACTTTGCCTGATACGAGAATTCCGATGTCTACTTGTTTTTTTGTTTGATCTTCTAATATTGCTTCGCCATTGATTTGAATTCCTTTTTCTCTTAAAAAATAAGGGGCGGGATTTTTTGGTTGTGCGCGCTCTATTTTTGCAATAATTTGGGGTAGTTTGTCGTGGTCAAGACGATAAAACTCATCAAAATCTATATTATTTGTTCGCTCAGCTACATCTGAAAGTAAAGTGTTGTAGTAAAATAAACTCCAATCCATTGTTGTATCTTTTTCCATTTTTATACGTTTCCAATAATTTGTTTAAATATTTTTTGTTGTTGCTTTAAAATTAAACTTCTTTGAAAAATTGAATTGGCCGTGATACTTTTTTATTATGCCATTGCGATTCTACAGATTCGTTTGATGGGCCTAGACAATAGTGCGTTGAATCTTTTGCAAGAGTTACTCCGAGAATTATTGAGCCTTCGTATGTGCAACTTTTTTCTGCGAGATAGTCGCCTCCTGCAGGAGTATGGCTTACTTTGTATCTACTTACTATTAAACCAGGAAATCCTTGTGATTTAACTGATGGGGTTTGTCCATCTTGGGTCACATAATTTTTGTTTTCACAAGACCACAATAGTTCTACTTTGTCGCCAAGATTTAATGACTTGATTTCTTGTTCGTTTAGTGTGCTCATGAAAATAAAAAAATTCATAGTTAGTATTTAACTTTTATTGTTGTAGAAAATAGTGTTGTTGTTTTTTCACCCCTATTCAATGCTAACAAAACCATAAGGTTTAAATATAAACTATAGTTTGCAGGATATACAACAACCAATATTGGGGGGATTACTTAAAATGAAAAACGTTATAACAAAAATTTTAATGAGCATACTTGTGTTTGTTCTTATAACAAGCTCAGTAAGCGCACTGCCAGTAACTGTTAGCAGTGTAAAAATAGATGACCAAGTTTTGACACCTGGCTCAACAACTAGATTAAACATTGAAAGAGACCAGGAATTTGAGTTCAGACTTGTGTTTATGTCAACAGAAGCGTTATCAAATGTTGAAGTTCAAGCATTTATATCAGGCTATGAACACAATGATGTTGAAAGAGTATTTGACTCAACACCTTTGTTTGATATTGCAGCAAATGTCTCATACACAAAAAGAATGACATTAAGATTGCCAAGCGATGCAAATGCAGACAATTACAAATTAAGACTTGTAGTATCTGATAGAAACAATGACGCACTTGTTCAAAACTATGACTTAAGAGTGGATGCTCCAAGACACTTGTTGCGAGTAGATGACGTAACATTGTTTTCAGGCGGAAACGAAAATCAAGTAGTTTCAGGCGATCCATTGCTTGTTAATGTACGAGTAAAAAACTTAGGCGATAGAAACGAAGAAGCAGTAAAAGTAATCGCATCCGTGCCACAATTAGGCCTTATTGGCACAAAATACATTGACAGCATACGATCTGATAAATCTGAAGAAACAGGCAGCATATATTTTAGGCTTCCAAAATGCGTTGATGAAGGCGTTTACCCAGTTTTAATTGACGTTAGCTACAATGACGGCACAAAAACAGTAAGCGACAAAACACACAGCGTAACTGTATTAAAAAGCGATTCTTGCGATAAAAAAGAAGAAAAGAAAGTAGTTGTTGTTGAAGTGCAAACACCACCACAACAGCCACAGCAAGAAACAGCACCAGTTCCGCCAGCAAATAATTCATTAGCAAAGATAAGAAGCGCACTTGAAATATTCTTAGTAGTGCTCTTTGCAGTCTTTATTGTTATTGGAATTATTGTGTTTTTTAGCAGATTGATGCACAACGACGAAGACGACGAATAAATCGTCTTTTTTTATTTTTTTTAATCTTTTTTTATTTTAATTCATTCTTTGAACAATTTGTATTATTTTACAAATGCGCTTAAAAAATAAGTTAAACTTAACTTTCGCACAATAAACCAAATAAAATGCAAAACTCCAGTTAGCAAAACCTTTAAAACCTAAACATAATTCTTGTGCAGTATGCTAACAGACAAGGAATTAAAGGCAGAATTCAAAAAACAATGCCAAAAAAATCCAGGAGATGTGTATCCTGTTAAAACATTAAAATCGCTTGGATTTGAGAGAAAGAAGTGCAGTTGCGGAACTTTCTTCTGGTCAGTAAACAAAGACCAAAAAGTATGTGGAGACGCAAAATGCTCAGGCGGATTTAGATTCATTGACAATAGCCCTGCAAAAAATCAAATGGATTATGTTGAAACTTGGCAGAAATTCTCAAAAATGTTCAAAGATTTAGGCTATACTCCTGTTAAAAGATATCCTGTTGTTGCCAGATGGAATCCAACAATAGATTTTACAATTGCAAGTATTGCCGCATTTCAGCCATTTGTAGTATCTGGCGAGGTTGCGCCACCTGCAAATCCACTCGTAATTCCACAATTTTGCTTAAGGTTTGGAGATATAGATAATGTTGGAATTACTGGCGCGCACTATACTGGATTTATTATGATTGGACAGCACGCATTTGTTCCTCCAAAAGAGTATGATACAAACAAATATTTGAGCCACATTCATCACTGGCTATCAAAAGGCATTGGAATAAAAGATGAAGAAATAACTTTTCATGAAGATGCATGGGCTGGCGGAGGAAATTGTGGGCCATCAATGGAATTTTTTAGCAGAGGATTAGAACTTGGAAATCAAGTCTATATGCAATATGAACAAACAAATGCAGGCATACAAGAACTAAAAATTAAAGTGCTTGATATGGGCATGGGCCATGAACGAGTGCCTTGGTTTACTCAAGGCAAAAGCACAAGCTACGAAACAACATTTCCAACAGTTACAAAAAAACTCCAAGATATAACCGGAATAAAAGTCAACAAAAAATTAGTTCAAGGAATGCTTCCAAAAGCAAACCTTCTAAACGTAGATGAAACAGAAAATATTGATAAAGCATGGCAAACAATTGCACAGGGATTAAAAGTTGAAGTCAAAGAGTTAAAAGAATCAATTTTGCCATTGGCAGCACAATACTCAATTGCAGACCATTCACGAAGTCTGCTTTTTGCAATAAATGATGGTGCACTGCCAAGCAATGTTGGCGGAATGTACAATTTGAGAGTAATTCTTCGTCGAGCACTTGAATTCATTGAAAAATACAACTGGAACATAGATTTATGCGATGTATGCGAGTGGCACGCTCAATATTTGAAGCCATTATTTCCAGAACTACAAGAAAACATTGAAAGTGTGCGCAAAATAATTGAAGTTGAAAAACTAAAATATCAAACAAGCAAACAAAAAAATTCAGAAATTCTTTCAAGAGCACTTGGAAAAGAATTCAACACTGAAAAACTAATCGAGCTATACGACAGCCAAGGCATAAGCCCTGCAACAGCAATAGAGGAAGCAAAAAAAGCAGGAAAACAAATCAAATTGCCAGATAATTTTTATGCATTAATTGCAGCAAGACACGAACAAAAAGAACAAGAACACGCAACAGAGCGCTCAGAAAAAATCGATTTTGGAATTTTGCCAAAAACTGAAGCATTATACTTTGATGATTGGAAAATAACTTCATTCGAGTCAAAAGTCCTAAAAATAGTTGGAAACAATGTCGTTCTTGATAAAACTGCATTTTATCCAGTATCTGGCGGACAAATGCATGATGTGGGAATGTTGAGCAGACAAAAAGTAGTTGATGTATTCAAACAAGGCAGCCAAATAGTTCATGTTTTAGAATCCGCGCCAAATTTTAAAGAAGGAAATGTTGTGAAAGGCGAAATTGATTTTGAGCGAAGAAAACAATTAGCGCAACACCACACTTCAACACACATAATTAACGCATCAGCAAGACAAGTTTTAGGAAGACACATCAATCAAGCAGGTGCTAAAAAAGACGTTGATAAAGCATACATTGATTTAACACATTATCAGCAAATTTCAGACGAAGAACTGCAAAAAATACAAGAAATTGCCAACCAAATTGTTAAAAAATCAATAAAAACAAATAAAACATTCATGTCAAGAAATGATGCAGAAAAAAAATACGGCATGGCAATTTATCAAGGCGGCGCAGTTCCGGGGCAAATGATTAGAATTGTTGAAATCCCAGGAATTGATGTTCAAGCCTGTGGAGGAACACACTTAAATAACACTTTGGAAGCAGAAAAAATAATGATTTTAAAAACTGCAAAAGTAAAAGATGGAGTTGTTAGAATTTATTTCTGCGCAGGAAAAGCCGCAAGTGATGTTGAAAACATAGACAAAAATAGACTAGAAGAAATAAGCAAAATTTTAGGAGTTCCTGCAAAACAAATTCCTGCAAGAGCACAAGAATTATTTGAAGTTTGGAAAAAAGCCCGCAAACTTGTTAGTAAGGGACAAAAAGCAGACTTAAAAGAATTTGAATTAAAATCCAAAGAAACATTCGAAGGAGACATTCTTGCAAAAACATCGGAAATTTTGAACACTCAGCAAGAATACATTGTAAAATGTCTGCAAAGATTCTTAAGCGAACTTGAAACTTTTAAGAAACAAATGAAGTGAAGGCAGCGCATGAACAACAAAAAATTAGAAAAATTAATTGGCCAAAAAAGTTCTTTATTACTTGACGCGTATATGTTGATGGATAGCGAAAATAATAAAGACTGCGCGAGAGCAAAACAGTTAATGTCTAAAGCCGCACCATTAGAAGAAAAAATAGGTGATGAGTTGGCATTGCGGGGCAGAGTATTTGATGCGTCAATAAATTATTTGAGTGCAGGAACTTGTTATAGAATTGTTGAACAACTTGAAAATTCCACTCGCACGTATAATAAAATACTTAATTCTGCACTTAAACACCCTGGAATAATACCTGAAAAAACGGTTCAAGAAGCCAGCAAATACATTAAGTAAAGAATTCAGATATTTTTAACAAACTAACTTCTTCACGTGTTTTTCACAATGAATTGTTCTTAAAGTTCCTCTGCCTTTTTTGTCAACATTAATTTCATTAATGCATTCGTGAGTTTGATGCTCTTCAAAAGACAGCGCATTTTTGAAATGAATATTCATAATTGCGCTAATTAAAATTCCAATAAATGTGCTGTGAGAAACTAGCAAGACTGTTTTATTGCCATAATTTTTGCGCAAAAAGCCATAAAATTTTTTTGCTCTTTTGTATGCTTCATGCCAGCTCTCGCCGCCTTTTGGCTTGAACTGCCATAACTCTTTTTTAGTTTTTTTCCTTTCAGAATCAAAAAATTTTGCAGGCTTTTTTTCAAAAATTCCTTTTTTGAGTTCACGCAATTCTTTTGTGTAAATTGTTTGAGTTTTTTTGTGCACTTTTAGAATTTCTTTAGTTGTATCTTTGGCGCGCGCCAAATCACTTGAAAAAATAATGTCAAATTTTATACTTTTAAGATTTTGTGCAATGTGTAATGATTGTTGTTTTCCTTTTTTTGTGAGTTTTCCTGGTGCTTGGCCCTGACATATATTTTTTACATTTTCAAATGTTTGTCCGTGCCTAATTAAGATAATTTTCATTTTTATTTGTTTTTAAATAATTTCTTTAAAACATCTGTTGTGTATAGTATTATTGCATGCGCTTGAGTTTTTGAAGGATAAAATGGTTGTTGTTTTTTGTGAACAGAATAAATTCGCACTTGATTGATTAAATGAATCTGATTTGTTAGTCCCGGGTCGAGCTTTATTCCTTTTTCTTCAATTCTTGCAATTAAGTTGCCAAGACCCATTCCAGGGCTTTTTTCAAGCAAATCCTGCCCACCAATTTCAAAATGGATTCTGTGCAATGCAGTTTCTAGCAATCTGCCGCATAAAACAACAACACTTCTATAACAGGTTGCATCAAAACATCTTTTTAACTCCTCTAAATCTGCATTCATTTCATCTCGAACTTCTGTTGGAAATGTTATTTGTGGAATTCCCATATGGTCCTTTTGTTCAGGGATTTGTGCGACAAGCTCTGAGATTTCTTCAAGAATTGCTTGTTTTTCTTCAATACTTTTTGCACTTTTAAATGAATTTATTTGTTTTGAAACATTAATTCCTTGAGAAAATAACTCTTTTTCTATTGCGAGTATGGAATTTTCAACTGTTGCGTGTAGCGCACTATTTTGCTGGCTTTTGAAATTTGTTAGCAGTTTTGTGCCTTTTTTGTCTGTTTTGCGCAATAGTATTAATGCGCTGTTTAAATCCTGAATTTTTTTGCTTATTTTCACAAGATATATTATGCAGTTATGCTTTTTATATCTTTCGAATACAGTTTTATGCGCTAAAGAAAGTGTTTAGCTTTTTTTGCTTTCTGATTAAATTTAAAACCTTGCTTTCTTTTAAAATTCTTT